>Ga0209797_10000196_pt1 | contig 28280 bp, 27 predicted proteins | sample DOMMetBare3Fresh_2_FD_187472 | JGI IMG/M metagenome (GOLD analysis project Ga0209797, IMG submission 187472) | Wetland sediment microbial communities from St. Louis River estuary, USA, under dissolved organic matter induced mercury methylation -... | ecosystem: Environmental > Aquatic >... | reverse complement strand
GACGAGATGCCGTAGGTCAGGAAGCTGCGCACGCCGCGGGTGGCGAAGATGTGGTCGGTGGCCGCGGCGAGGTCGTCGGCGCCGTTGGCGATGTCGCAGAAGATGTCGCGGTGCTTGTCGCTGCGGCCGTAGCCCTCCATGTCGACGCACCAGCAGACGAAGCCGCGCTCGGCGAACCAGTCCATCACCGACGAGTCCGGCCGGCCGGGCACGGCGAGGTCGAAGGTCGGCGTCGAGGCCATCGACGAGCCGTGCACGAACAGCACCGCGGGCTTGCCCTCGGGCGAGCCGAGGGTCTTCTCCCACAGGTACAGGCGCACGTCGCCGTCGGCGGTGGGCTTGGTGGTCCAGTGGGCTTGTCCGGTGACTTGGGTCATGGGGTGTGGTCCTCGTTCAATCGATCCTGGCGCCGGTTTCCTTGACGATGCGCGCCCAGCGGTCGCGCTCGTCGCGGAAGTAGGCGTCGAACTCGGCCGCCGTCGAGCCGACGATCTCGATCCCGGCGTCGTTCATGAAGCCGATCACCTCGGGCGTGGCCAGCGCCGCTTTGAGTTCGCGCTGCAGCCGCTCGACGATCGCCGCCGGCGTGCCCTTCGGGGCCAACAACCCCATCCACACATAGGCGGCGTAGCCGGGCAGGCCCGATTCGGCCAGCGTCGGCACCTCGGGCAGCTGCGCCGAACGCGCAGTGCCGCTGATCGCCAGCGGCCGCAGCTTGCCGGCCTTGATGTGCGACACCATGCCGGCGGTGCCGGGAAACGCCATCGGCACCGTGCCGGCCAGCAAGTCGGTGGTCGCCTGGCCGCTGCCGCGGTAGGGCACGTGGGTGAGCTTGATGCCGGCCATGGAGGCGGCCATGGCCATGAACAGATGCTGCCCGCTGCCGTTGCCCGACGAGGCGTAGTTGAGCTGGCCGGGCTTGTCCTTGGCCAACGCCACCAGCTCGGCAAAGCTCTTGACCGGCAACGAGGGATGCACCACCAGCACGCCGGGCTCGCGGCCGAGCAGCGAGATGGCGACGAAGTCGTCGATCGGGTTGAAGCCGAGCTTGGGGTACAGGCTGGCGCTGATCGCATTGGTCTGCGAGGCCAGCAGCAGCGTGTAGCCGTCGGGCGCCGACTTGGCCACCGATTCGGAGCCGATCGTCGCGCCGGCACCGGGCTTGTTCTCGATCACCACCTGCTGCTTCAGGCGCTTGCCGAGCTCCTGCGCGATGGCGCGCATCGGCCCGTCGACCGCACCGCCGGGCGAGAAGGGCACGATGACGCGGATCGGCCGCGACGGGTAGTCCTGCGCGCTCGCGCCGGCGGCGCACAGCAGCGCGGCGAGCAACGCCGCCAGGCATCGGACGACTCGGGTGGCGAACATCCTGTCGGTCTCCTCGGGGGGGTGCTCATGGCCGCGTGTGGGCCACCAGCGCGCCCATGTCCGCGGCGGAGGCGATCGAGCGGCAATCGGCGACCAGCGCGGCGGCACGGATCGGCCCCAGCACCGGATCGACCAGGCCGTGGAACTTGGCCTCCAGGCCGGCATCGGTCAAGGGCTTGTGCAGCGATCCGATCGCGTGCTCGACGACGATGCGGATGCGCCGGCCGTCGACCAGCACCGCCTCGAGCTCGGTGCCGGCCTCGTCGATCGCGGCATCGACCGTCGCCCGGACCTTGCGCCGCAGGTCCACCACGTCGGCGCGGGTGACGATGTCGTCGGCGAACTCGGCCTCGCCGGCACGGCCGAAGATCAGGCCCGCGGCGCAGCCATGGTAGACGCTGAACTTGGCCGACAGGCCGTCGGCCGGCTCCTTCTTGCCGGTGAGCTCGAGCACCAGCGGGTGGACCTTGAGCTGGAGGCGCTCGATCTGCTCGGCCAGGACGCCGCGCTCGCGAAGCTGCACGCAGGCGTCGATGCAGGGGTGGATGACCACCCCGCAGGCGAAGGGCTTGTAGCTGTTGAAGGCGATCTCGAAGCGCTCGCCGAGCCCGTCGGTGGCCTCGGCCCAGTCGCATTTGGTCGACACCACCTGCAGCAGCCCGCGCGGCGCCTCCAGCGAACGCGCGCTGGCGGTGTAGCCATGGCGCGCCATCAGCGCGGCCATCAGGCCGGTGCGCGCCGCCGCGCCCGGGTGCAGCGGCTTGCTCATGGTGCCGAACTGCTCGCGCAGGCCGCAGGGCTGCGAGGCGGCGATGCCGATCGCCATCGCGGTGCGCGTCTCGTCCAGGCCCAGCAGCCGGGCGCAGCCGGCGGCCGCGCCGAGCATGCCGGTCGAGCCGGTGATGTGCCAGCCGCGGTCGTAGTGCTCGGGGTAGACCGCGTTGCCGACCCGGCACGAGACATCGATGCCCAGCACCAGCGCGTCGACCAGCGCGCGGCCCGAGGCGCCGCTGTGCTCGGCCAGTGCCAGCAGCGCGCTGGCCACCGGGCCGGCGGGGTGGATGATGGTCTTCAGATGGGTGTCGTCGAAATCGAAGGTGTGTGAGCTGATGCCGTTGACCAGCGCCGCGCTGGCCATGTCGACGCGCTCGCGCCGCCCCAGCACCTGCGCCTGCGGCGAGGGCTGCAGCATCTGCACCGCAGACAGCGCGGCTTCGACCGCCTCGTGCTGCGCGGCGCCGATCGCGCAGCCCAGCCAGTTGAGCAAGGTGCGCTGTGCCTCGTGCTCGATGGCCTCGCTCCAGCCCCGCGAGGGGTGGGTGGCGACGAAGCGCGCCAGCGTGCGCGTGATCGGTGGGGCATCGGGGTCGGCAGCGACGGCGGTGTTGCGGGCCATGGGCGGGTTCCGGTGGAAGGGTTTCAGGCGTCGAGATCGATCTTGCGTTCACGCGCGATCCTGCTCCAGCGCGCGATGTCGTCGCGGATGAACTGGGCGAACGCATCCGGCGTCATCGGCCAGGGCTCGACCGCCTCCGAGGCCAGCCGCTCGCGCAGGTCGGCCGCGTTGAGCACGCTGTGGAGGGTGTCGTTGAGGGTCTTCAGCACCGCCGCCGGCAGCCCGGCCGGGCCGACCACGCCGTACCACTGCAGCGCATCGAAGCCTTTGAAGCCGGCCTCGACCATCGTCGGCACGTCCTTCTGCAGCGGATGGCGGGCGGTGCCGGTCACGGCCAGCGCGCGCACCCTGCCCGAGCGGATGTGCGGCAACGCGGCCGCCAGGCCGGGGAACATCGCCTGCGTCTGGCCGCCGAGGAGGTCGTTGAACGCCGGCGCGATGCCGCGGTAGGGAATGTGGACGACGAAGACATCGGCCGCCTGCTTGAACAGCTCCATCGTCAGGTGGGTCAGCGAGCCCTGCCCCGCCGAGCCGTAGCTCAGGCGCCCCGGGTTGCGGCGCAGGTGCTCGACCAGCTGCGCCACCGTCTGCACCGGCAGGGAGGCGTTGACCACCAGCACGTTGGGCGTGGCGCCGATCATGCCCACCGCGGTGAAATCCTTGATCGGGTCGTAGGGCAGCTTGCTGCGGGTGGCCGGGCTGGTGCCGTGGGTGGCGACGTAACCTTGCAGCAGCGTGTAGCCGTCGGGCGCGGCCTTGGCGGTGGTCAGGCAGGCGATCGCGCCACCGCCACCGCCGATGTTGTCGACGACGAAGCTCTGGCCGAGCGCGCGGCCCCAGCGCTCGGTGACGGTGCGCCCGACCAGGTCGGCGCCGCCGCCGGCGGCCACCGGCACGATGTAGCGCAGCTGGCGGCTGGGGAACGCCTGCGCATGGGCCCAGGGTGCGGCCAGCACTGCGGCCATCGCCGCTGGTGGCGCGAGTAGCAAGGCTCGTCGTTGCATGCGTCGTCTCCTCAGGGTGCCCCATGGCCACCGCGCTGCGGCGGCCTTCCCCCGAGGGGCTCGAGCATAGTGGCAGAGCCGCATTCGCTCGAGGCTTCGAATCCGCCGGCCTCGCGCAGCGCGAGCGATTCGGCGGCGGTCAGCGATGCGGCCAGGCGTGCCGCCAGGTCGGGCCGGGCGGCGCGGGCGGCCACCGCCGCGGTGTAGCCGGTGGCGAGCTCGAAGCGCCGCGGCAATGCCGCCACCAATTCGACGCCCTCGGTGTACAGGATCTCGGTCATCTGCGTGCAGCCGATCGGCCGCGGCGTGTCGTTGGAGGCCAGTTCGCGCATCGCGATCGCGCCGCTGGGATAGGTGCGAAAGCGCGGCAGCAGCGCATCGTGGAGGCCGAGTTCGCGCATCACCTGCGCGAAGTGGATGCCGGCGGTGGCGCGCAGCGGATCGGGGAAGTAGATCGCGTCGGCGGCCAGCAGCGCGGCCTTCAGGGCCTCGGGGGTGTCCACCTCGGGCCGAGGCGTGCCGCGGCGCACCGCGATGCCGGTGCGCACCCGGCCCAGAGCGACACGGCTGTCGGCGCGCAGCACGCCGCTGGCCGCGAGTTCGTCGACCATCGCATCGGTGGTGATCATCAGGTCGCAGGGCGCGCCGGCGAGCAAGGCCTCCTTCAGTCCGCCGACGGCACCGAAGCGGCCGCTGAGCACGGCGCCGGTGCGCTCGGCGAATCGTCCCTGCAGTGCCTTGACCAGGCCTTGCGCGGCACCTGCGCACAGCAGGTGCAGCGTGTGATCCGAGGCCGCGTGGTCCATCAATCGATTCCGGTCGCGGCGGTTGCCGGTTCGTCCATCGCCGCGACGATGCGTTCCGGGGTCAGCGGCAGGTCACGGACCCGCACGCCGAGGGCGTCGGCCAGCGCGTTGGCAACTGCTGCCACGGTGGGGCCGAGCGCGGCCTCCCCGGCGCCCAGCGAGGGCGCCGGCGACAGCAGCAACGCAACGTCGACGGCCGGCACCTCGGAAAAGCGCAGGATCGGATAGCGCGCCCAGGAGTCGCTGCTGACGCGGCCCGCGTCGTCGACCTGCACCGCTTCCTTCAAGGCCCAGCTGGTGGCCTGGATCGCGCCGCCTTCGATCTGCGCGACCACCCCGTCCGGGTTGACCGCCAGCCCGACATCGGCGGCCAGCCACAGCCGACGCACGCGCAGCGTCGCACCGGTCTCGACCTCGGCCACCGCTGCACACCAGGCGCCGCTGCCCTTGTAGCGCGCGCAGCCGATGCCATGGCCGATGCCTTCGGCGCGCGCCCGGGTGGCCCAGCCGGCGCGCTGGGCGGCCAGCTCGAGCACCGAGCGCGCACGCGCGTCGTGCCGCAGGTGCCGCCGCCGCCAGTCGAGCGGATCGACGCCGGTGGCGCGCGCGATTTCGTCGACGAAGCTCTCGATGGCGAAGACGTTGGCGTACGCACCCAGCGAGCGCAGCGCCGAGGACCGCAGCGCGGGGGCGACGACGTGATGGCGGCTCACCTGCCAGGCGGCCAGCGCGTAGCCGGGCACCGCGTTGCGCTCGGCGCCGCCACCACTGGCCAGCGGCATGTCGATCGCCGCCGGCGGCTCGCAAGGCTGCGCCGTCTGCCAGCTGCCCAGCAGCGCCGGCGTCGCGCTGCGCCCGGGGCGGCTGCTGTGGCCCGGGCTGCGCAGCCGGTGGCGCCAGTGCAGCACCTGGCCCTGGGCATCGAGGTCGGCCTCGAGCTCGACCGCCATCGCCGGGCCGAAGGGCGCCTGGCCGAGCTCGTCGGCGCGGCTCCATAACACACGCAGCGGGCGTCCAGGGATCTCGCGGGCGAGCCAGGCGGCATCGAAGGCCACGTCGTCGGCGCCGTTGTGGCCATAACAGCCGGCGCCCTCGACATGCTGCACGCGCACCGCCTCGCTCGCCAGGCCGAAGGCCAGCGCCAGGTCGCGGCGGAGGTTGAAGATGCCCTGGCTGTGCGTCCATACATGCAGCCGGCCGGCGCCCCAGCGCGCCAGCGCACAGGCCGGGCCGATCGACGCATGGGCAATCCAGGGCTTGGTGTAACGCGCCTTCAGCGTTCGATGCACCACCGTCGGCCGCAGGCCGCGCTCGTCGATGAGTTGGGGCGCGCCCGACGCATCGTCGGCGGCCGCCGGACCGATGCGCCCGGCTTCACAGTCCCAGCGCAGCGCCCCGCGCAGCAGCTCCGCCGCACGCTCGGCATGGGTGTGGCTGTCGGCCACCACGCCGAACAGGCGGCCATCGCGCTTGACGGCCAGCACGCCCGGGGCGCGCTGCACGGCGCGGGTGTCGGCCTCGAGCAGCCGCGCGGTGCCGGTTGGCGGATGCAGCACCCGGCCGTGCAGCAGGCCGACCGGTTCGAGGTCTTGGATGAAGCTCGGTCGGCCGGCGAACTTGGCCGGCAGGTCAATGCGTGGCAACGGCGATCCGACCACCGGCGGGGCAGCGGCGATGCCTTGCTCCCGAGCCTCGGCGCAGGCGCGGCGCAGGGCCATGCCGGCTTCCTGCACCGACAGGCTGCCCGAGGTCACCCCCTCGTCCGGGCCGAAGGCGGTGTCGGCCGGCAGCACCCGGACCTTGTCGACCGGCAGGCCGAGCGCGTCGGCGGCGATCTGGGTGAAGGCTGTCAGCAATCCCTGCCCGAGCTCGACCTTGCCGGTGCGCACCTGCACCGTGCCGTCGTCCTGGGTCTGCACCCTCATCGCGCACCGCCCCGCGCGGCCCGCAGCACCGCGCGCACGACCCGCGGATGCGCGCCGCAGCGGCACAGGTGGGGGTCGAGCGCGGCCCGCACTTCGGCCTCGGTGGGTGCGGGTCGCTCGCGCAGCAGGGCCGCGGCGGCGATCAGCAGCCCCGAGCTGCAATAGCCGCATTGCGCCGCCTGCTCGGCGACGAAGGCCTCGCGCAGCCCGGCGTCCAGGCCTTCGACGGTGGTCACCTGGCGTCCGGCCACCGCCTCCAGCGTCAGCGTGCACGAGGCCTGCGAGCGGCCGTCGACCAGCACATGGCAGGCGCCGCACTCGCCCTCGCCGCAGCCCAGGCGGGTGCCCTTGAGCCGCAGCATCTCGCGCAGCACGTCGAGCAGCGGCGTCTTCGGGTCGGCCTGCAGCGCGTGCCGGCTGCCGTTGACGCCGAGGGCGATGGGTTCCACGGCGGCGATCACTCGGCCTTGGCGCCCGAGACCTTGACGATCTGCGCCCACTTGGCGATGTCGTCGTTGAGATAACGCGTGAACTCCTCGACCCCCATCGTCATCGCCGTCGTGCCCTGGGCGGCCCAGGCGCGCTTCACCTCGGCGTTGCCGGTGATCTTGCCGACCTCGGCGTTGAGCCTGGCGATGATCGCCGCCGGCGTGCCCTTGGGCGCCATCAGCCCCAGCCAGATCGTCGCCTCGTAGCCCGGCACGCCGGCTTCGTGGACGGTGGGCACGTCGGGCAGCGTCGCCGAGCGGGACTTGCCGGTGGTGGCCAGCGCCTTGACCTTGCCGCCCTTGATGTGCTCGGTCATCGTCGGAATCGCATCGAACATCATCTCGACCTGGCCGCCGAGGACGTCGGTGCGCGCCCCGGCGCTGCCCTTGTAGGGGATGTGCACGATCGACACCCCGGCCATCGCCTTGAACAGCTCGCCGGCCATGTGGTAGGGCGTGCCCGGCCCCGACGAGGCATACGACATCGCACCGGGCTTGGCCCTGGCGGCCTTGATCAGATCGGGCAGCGTATTCGCCGGCAGGGCGGCGTTGGCCACCAGCACCAGGTCGGAGTAGTTGATCGGCGCGATGGGTGCGAAGTCGCGCATCAGCTGGAAGGGCTTGTTGGCGATCAGCGATTCGTTGACGGTGTGGGTGTTGGACATCACCAGCAGCGTGTAGCCGTCGGGCGCGGCCTTGGCCACCGCATCGGTGCCGATCACCGAGCCGGCGCCGGGCCGGTTGTCGATGATGAAGTTCTGGCCCATGGCCTCCTGCAGCCGCTGGGCGAGGAAGCGGCCGAAGACATCCGCCGAGCCGCCGGGCGCGAAGGGCACGATCAGGCGCACCGGCCGGCTCGGATAGTCCTGCGCCTGGGCGCTCGCCACGACGCCGAGCAGGCCCACGGCAAGCCCGACCCAGCGTCTGACGAGGCGTTCGGACCAGCGGGCGGTGGATGGCGTCATGGGTCGTCTCCGGGCGGATTGGATCGGATTGGTCTGCCGTGGCGCGGGTGGTGGGCCGAGGGTGGGGGCGGCGGGCGCGGCAGCGTCGACGGGACGGCGTGCAGGTCAGGTGCCCAGCATGTTCCGGCGCACCTGCACGAGGTGCGCCAGGCACATCGCACGGGCGCGCTCGGCGTCGCGGTCCTTCAGCGCGGCGACCAGCGCGCGGTGTTCGCGTTGGTACTCGAGCCGCCGCTCGGGCGTCGCGCTGCGGCGCTTGAGCAGGCCCCATTCGCTCTGGCCGCGCACTTCGTTCATCAGGCGGAAGACGCCGGTGATGAAGCCGTTGTGCGAGGCCTCGGCGATCGCCTCGTGCAGCGCAGCGTCCCATTTCTCGAACGCCTCGAAGCTGGTGGCGGCCTCGGCCAGCCGGTTGCATTCGTCCATGCGCGCGAAGTCGGCCGCGGTGGCGTTGCCGATCACCATCTCGACCAGCGCCGGCTCGAGCAGCAGCCGGGCGCTCATCAGCTCGGCCGGGCTCACCGAGCGCACGTCAGCGGCCGGCGCCAGCCCGGCCAGTGCGTCGTGCGCGTGGTCGGCGACGTAGGTGCCGCTGCCCACCGTCTGCCGGATCAGGCCCTTGTGCTTGAAGTCCTGCAGCACGCGCCGAACGGTCGAGCGGCTCAGACCGTACTGCTCGCCCAGCGTGCGCTCGGGCGGCAGGCGATGGCCGGCACGCCAGGTGCGCGACCTGAGCTTGTCGACGATGGCTTCGCGAAGGCTGGCGGCAGCATCCATGGCGGGCGCGCTGGGTGGCCAAAATGGGCCCCAATGGTAGCATTTGGGCCCCGAGCCACGGAGCCACTGCCTTGCGCATCGCCACCTTCAGCCACCAGGGCCGCCGACGGGTCGGCGTGGTCTCCCGCGACGGCACGACCGTCACCCCCTTCCGGTCGGAGATGTTCGACGCCGCGCTCGGCGCGCTGCCGCTGATCGAGCGCATGGCTGGCGGCGCGGCACTGCCCGCCACCGATGGGCACCCACTCGCGCTGGCCGAGGTGCAGCTCGACGCGCCGCTGCCGCGGCCGCGGCGCAACCTGTTCTGCGTCGGCCGCAACTACCACGCCCATGCCAAGGAGCTGCGCGACTCGGTGTTCAAGAACCACAACGCCAACGCCGAGGCCTGGCCGATCGTCTTCACCAAGGTCCCCGAATGCGTGGTCGGCCCCGACGCCGAGGTGCGCCTGCCGGGCGCGATCTCGCGGCAGATCGACTACGAGGCCGAGGTCGGAATCGTCATCGGCCGCGGCGGCCGCAACATCGCCCGCTCGGAGGCGATGGCGCACATCTTCGGCTACACCATCGTCAACGACGTGACCGCGCGCGACGTGCAGATCCGCCACCAGCAGTGGGACCTGGGCAAGAGCTTCGACACCTTCTGCCCGATGGGGCCGTGGATCGTGACCGCCGACGAGCTCGACGCCACCGACACCCGCGTGCGCTGCTGGGTGACGCCCGCCGGCGGCGCCAGCGAGCTGCGCCAGGACGCGCGCACCCGCGACCTGATCTTCGACATCGCGACGCTGATCGAGACCTGCTCGCGCGGCATCACGCTTTACCCGGGCGACCTGATCGCCACCGGCACGCCGGCCGGCGTCGGCATGGGCTACGACCCGCCGCGCTGGCTGCAGCACGGCGACGTCGTGCGCATCGAGGTCGATGGCCTGGGCAGCCTGAGCAACCGCTTCGTCCAGGAGGACAAATGACGAGACGACGCACGATCCTGGCAGGCGCGCTGCTGGTGCTTGTCAACGCCGCGCCGGCGCAATCGCCCTACCCGGCGAAGACGATCACGATGATCGTGCCCTTCCCGCCCGGCGGCGTGGCCGACACCGTCGCGCGCCCGGTGGCCGAGGCGCTGGGCAAGGAGTTGAAGCAGACGGTGGTCGTCGAGAACAAGGTCGGCGCCGGCGGCGCGCTGGGCAACGGCGCGGCCGCGCGCGCGCCGGCCGATGGCTACACGCTGCTGATGAGCCTGTCGTCGATCTCGATCCTGCCCGAGGCCGACGCCATCCTCGGCCGCAAGCCGGCCTACACGCTCGAGCAATTGACCCCCATCGCGCGCTTCACCGCCGACCCGGTGGCGCTCGTGGTGCGCGCCGACGCGCCGTGGAAGACGCTGGCCGAGTTCGTCGCCGATGCCCGGCGCAAGCCCGGCACCTACAACTACGGCAGCTCGGGCAACTACGGCACCATGCATGTGCCGATGGAGATGCTCAAGGCAAGCGCGGGCTTTCGCATGGTGCACATCCCCTACACCGGCGCCGGGCCGGCGGTGCTCGCGCTGCTCGGCGGCCAGGTCGATGCGGTGGCCACCGGCCCCTCGACGGTGGCCCAGCACATCAAGGCCGGCAAGCTGCGCGCGCTCGCCCACTGGGGCGACAAGCCGCTGCAATCGCTGCCCGAGGTGCCGAGCCTGAAGCAGTCGGGCTACCCGGTGCAGTTCGCGCAGTGGTCGGCGCTGTTCGTGCCGGCCGGCACGCCCGAGGCGGTGGTGCAGGCGCTGCGCGCGGCGGCGAAGAAGGCCGCCGCCGATCCCCAGGTGGTGGCCACGATCAACCGCGCCGGCAGCCCGATCGAATACCTCGACGCGCCCGAGTTCAAGGCCTACTGGGACGCCGATGCCAAGGGCATGGTCGAGGCGGTGCGGAGGATCGGCAAGGTGGAGTGACCGACAGTCGCGGCACGCTCTTAAGCAGATGTGGCTTCGCCACTTTGCTCGACCCCCGCGGCGGGCGGGCTGTGCGCGGGCCGGCCCTGGGGGCACTCAGAACTCGACCTCGACCTGCGAGCGCAGCGTGGTACGCGGGCTCGCGCGGTTGATGCCGAAGAGCAGGCCGAGGTTGTACTTGAGCGCCTGCGTCGCGCCGACGGTGAACTTGCCGAACAGCGCCGGTCCGAACTTGTGCTCCTGCCGCGACGCCGGCGCCCAGCGGTCCCAGCGCCCGAGGTTGCCGAAGCCCTGGGCACCCCATTCCAACTCGCGCATGGCGCGGTGCTTGAGCTGCCACTGGTAGTGCAGTTCGGTGTCCGTGGCCTCGGCCGCACGCACGTGCCTCTGCCACAACAGGTTGAGGTTGCCCTGCACGCTGCCCCACTCGGCCTGCAGCAGCGGACCATAGGTCAGTTCGTAGCCTTCGGCGCGGTCCTTGCGGCGCTCGATCTCGAGCAGCAGCCCGAGGTCGACCGGATAGCGCCCGGTCTCGGTGAGCTGGAAGCGGTTCTCCCACTCCCAGGCATCGAAACCCTGGCGCTCGCCGGGCTCGCGGTGCCATTTCGCGTACAGCTCGGTGAACCACCACGCCGTCGCGCCCCAGCCGGCACCGAGCGAGGACGCGTTGCCGCTGCGGCCGTCGCGCAGGCGCTCGGTGCCCCACTTCAGATCGATCTCGCGCTCGCCGTACTCGACGGTGGGCGTGATCACGTAGTCGCTGGGGCCGGCTTGCGCGGCGCCGCGGTTGACCAGCAGCGCGAGGGCGAGCGCGGCCCCCGCCGGACGGGCGGTTCGCATCGAAGACTCCTGGAGTTGAAGAACGAGGGACGGGGGACGGCGTGCGGCGGGCTCAGGTGCCGCCGGCGGGGCCCAGCGGCCCGGCATGCGGTGCGGCGACGAGCGACACGGACCGGGTTGCCGTCCGGGCCGCAGCGCTGCGACGCCGAACGACACGGGTGGCCGCGCCGATCGCTGTCAGCACGCCCAGATAGGCGACGAGTTGCAGCGCCGACGGCTGCGCGTCGTAGCCGACCAGCGCATGGAGCAGCCCGCCCAGCGCCGAGTCGTTCGCCAGCCAGGCCGAGCTGTCCCAGACCGGCGTGCTCCAGCGCTCGACCAGACCGGCCTGCGCCAGCGCGCGGGCCAGCTGGCTGCCGATCGCCGCCGCGACGAGCAGGATCAGGGCATTGGTGACGCCGAAGAGATGCCGGGGCTGGACCCACGCCAGCCCGACGTAGATCAGCGCGCCGATGCCGATGCCGCCGGCCAACCCGAGTGCGACGCCGGTCGCCATCGACGTCGCACTGTCGGTCGAGCCCGCCGCCAGACCGGCGATGAACAGCACCGTCTCGGCGCCCTCGCGCAGCACCGCCAGCGCAACGGCGATGGCCAGCGCCCAGGGCGCGCGCACGCCGGCGCGCACCGACGAGCCGAGGTGGCGCGCATCGTGGACCATTTCCTGCGCATGCGTCGACACCCAGATGCAATGCCAGGCCAGCATCGCCAGCGCCGCGCCCAGGATGCCGACATTGACCAGGTCCTGGCCGATGCCGCCGGCCCAGGCACCGATGCGTTCTGCGCCCGCCGCCAGCACGACGGCGCCGGTCAGGCCGACCAGCACGCCGGCGCCCAGCCAGCGGGCGCGTGCAGGCAGGCCGCGGGTGGCGGCGGCGACGATGCCCACGAACAGGGCCGCTTCCAGGGTCTCGCGAAAGACGATCAATGCGCTGCTGAACATGATCGCCTCGTCTATTCGGCCAGCACCGCGCCCTTGGCGGTGGCCTCGTTGTACTCGCCCCAGAACTCGTAGCGGCCGGGCTTGAGCGGCCCGATGAAGATCACCACCTTCGCGCCGGCCGGCACCACCTTCTCGCGGTTGAGCTTGTGGCTCTCGAACTCCTCGGGGGTGCCGTCCTGGTTGTGCAGCACGAGCTTCACCCGCTGGTGGGCGGGCACCTTCAATTCACCCGGCTCGAAGCGGTGGTTGCGGATCGCCAGTTGCACCTCTGGCTCGGCGGCAAAGGCCAGCGCGAAAGGTGCACAGGCGAGTACCAGGAGCAGTCGGCGCACGGGTGGAAGCAGTGAACCCATGGCAGGCCTCGTCATTCGATGGCCGGAGTCTAATGCGAATACTTCTCATTTGCAAATACGTTGTCGACTTCCGCCCGCGCCGGGCGGCGGACCTCACGCCCGCGAGCGCACCGCCAGGCTCTGCGTCGCCATGCCGATCAGCCCGACGGCATCGAACAGCCGCGACTCGGCCAGGCCGCAACCCTGGGGACCGAGGTGGCTGCGCGCGTCGACGCAGATCCATTCGCCCTCGGGTGGGCGCAGCAGGTTGACCGTGAGGTCGGAGTTGACGAATCCATAACGCGTGAAATCCAGCACCGCGCTGATGCCGTTGCCCGAGTCGGCGGCCACCGCCACCCGCTGGAAGCCGCTCGGCGCCTCGCCGGCAAGCAGCGGGTGCAGCAGCCGGAACCACGCCGCACAGGGGCCCTTGAACAGCGCGCCGTGCGCCACGCGGACCTCGACCAGGTCGGCGTAGCCCACATGCGCTCCGGCGAAGGGAAAGGTCGCCGGCGGCGAATCCTCCGGGCCGGGGTAGAGCTGCGGCAACGGATGCCCGGGCAGCCCGGCGGGCAGCGCCAACGCGTTCTCGCGCTGCACGAGCGCGCTCAGGCGGGCGACCTCCTTGCCGCCGGCGTGCAGCCGCGCCGAGTAGTGGCCGGCGTTGCGGCCGACGTAGTCGCTCTCGACCTCGATCGCCAGCTCGCCGATCGGCACCGGGCGGAAGAGGTTGGCGGTCAGCCGCGACAGGTGGGTCAGACCCTCGTCGCGGGCGGCGCGCTCGATCGCCCGGCACACCAGCGCGATCGGCGGGCCGGCATGCTGGTGATCGGGATGCCAGGGGCCGCGGGTCAGGCGGGTCGACCGATAACGTTCATTCTCCATGCCCACATAGGCGCTGGCAGGCATGGGTTCGGACTTGGGATGCATCACGGATAGACGGTTGTTGTCGGAAGGCGTTTCAGCGTTCGCGGGCATCGGGCTCGGGTTCGCGCCCGGCGTCGGGCGGCACGATCAGCCCGCCGGAGGAATGCGCACCCTGAACAGCGCGCGAACGAAGCCATGGTCGCCGCGGAAACGTTCGCGGATTTCAGCGCCGACTCGTCCCAGACTTCCTGGACGCCCATCACGTGGGCGTTCACGCGCCCGAACGTCGCCCCCAGCCAGTCGGTCTTGCGCTCGTACTCGTCGCGCTCGCAGGGCTCCTGGTTAGGATGGAAAACGTGACCCGGCGCGGCCAGGTTGAGCAGGTTGCCGTTGGCCACCACCAGCGTGGCGAGGCCGGGGACGGCGATCGGCGGCGGCCCGGCTTCGATCATCGCCTCACTGCGCCAGGGCGCCGGTCAGGGCGTCGATCCGCCCCATCACTTCGGGTGTCATCTTCTCGGCCACCGCCAGCGCGCCCAGGTTGTCCTTCAGCTGCCCGAGGCGCGAGGCGCCGGTGATCACGCTCGACACCCGTGGGTTCTTCGTCGCCCAGGCGATCGCGAGCTGCGCCAGCGTGCCACCGAGCTCGGCGGCGATCGGTTCGAGAGCGGCCACCGCGGCGTTCTTGCGCGCGTCGGTCAGGCCCTCGCGCAGGAAGGCCATGCTGTGCATCGCGCCGCGCGAGCCCTCGGGAACGCCCTCGCGGTACTTGCCGGTGAGCAGGCCCGAGGCCAGCGGGCTCCAGGTGGTCAGGCCCAGGCCGAGGTCCTCGTAAAGCCGCGCGTATTCCTTCTCGACGCGCTGGCGATGGAACAGGTGGTACTGCGGCTGCTCCATCACCGGCCGGTGCAGGTGGTGCCGATCGGCGATCTCCCAGGCCGCGCGGATCTCGTCGGCCAACCACTCGCTGGTGCCCCAATAGAGCGCCTTGCCCTGGACGATCATGTCGTTCATCGCCCGCACCGTCTCGTCGATCGGCGTGTGGGGGTCGGGGCGGTGGCAGTAGACGAGGTCGACATGCTCGAGCCCGAAGCGTGCCAGCGAGGCATCGATGGCCTGCATCAGGTACTTGCGGTTGAGCGTGTTGCGGCGATTGACGCCGTCGCCCTGGCGCTCGAGCCCCCAGAAGAACTTGGTCGAGACGACGTAGTTCAGCCGCGGCCAGCCCAGGCGCTTGAAGGCCTGGCCCATCACCTCCTCGCTGCGCCCCAGCGCATAGGCCTCGGCGTTGTCGAAGAAGTTGATGCCGGCGTCGTAGGCCGCGGCCAGCATCTCGACCGCGGCGTCGACATCGACCTGGTTGTGGTACGTGACCCAGGAGCCGAGCGAGAGCTCACTCAGGCGCAGGCCGGAACGGCCGAGGCGGCGGTAGCGCATGGCGGTGGATTCCTTGTCGTGTCGGCGGCGTGGCCGCCAGCGACGTAGCGTACCCCGGGACGCGACGGGCCGTGGCACCCCCAGGCGGCCCGCGCGCGACTGCCACGGATCGAAGCCGATCGACCACAATCGAAATACCGCGCCGCGCCGCGGCCGATCCCGGCCCCGCCCGCGCCCCTTTTCGGAGATGCCGCCATGCCCGCCTACGTGATCGCCGACATCGAAGTCACCGACCCCGTCGCGTTCGAGGACTATCGCCAGCGCGTGCCGGCCACCATCGCCGCCTACGGCGGCCGCTACCTGGCGCGGGGCGGCAAGACCGAGGTGCTCGAAGGCGACTGGTCGCCCAAGCGCTGCGTGCTGCTCGAGTTCCCGAGCCTGGCCCAGTTCAAGGCCTGGTGGAACTCGGCCGAGTACCAGCCGCTGCGCGAGCTGCGCGAGCGCAGCACCAAGTCGCACCTGATCGTCACCGAAGGGTTGTGAAAGTCATTGCAAGCCGCCGCGCGGGCCCATCGCGGCGCGCGGCGCAACAATGGGCTCTCGCCAGCCGATTGCCCGAGGTCGACCATGGTCCATCCGACTGAACCGCTGCCCAGCGACGTCATCGCCGCCCTCGAACGGGGCGACAAGATCGAGGCCATCAAGCGCCTGCGCAGCGCCACCGGCCTCGGCCTCGCGGAGGCCAAGTCGCGCATCGATCGCCACCCCACCCACCGGCCGTCGGCACCGAAGGCGCCGTCCAATGAGTTGCCCGTCGCCGTGCTCGCGGCGCTGCAAAGCGGCAAGTGGCTCGACGCGATCCGGCTGCTGCTCGCGCAGTCCGATGGCGTGCCGAAGGAGGCCAAGGACCTGGTCGCGATGTCGCGCCAGCCGATCCAGCCGACGGCCCCGCCCGACGGCCTGTCGCCGGGCGAAGTGCCGCGCTCGGAGGAGTTCGGCCGCACGATCCTGGTGGTCCTGGTCGCGGCGCTGCTGGGCTACTTGTTCTTCTATCGCTGAATCGGTGCGGACGCGGCGGGCCATTCCTGCGCCGAATGACTTCCGATTGCACAGGCTTCCCTGTATCCCAACCCGTGCTCGCCCGGCGAAACGGGCTCTGGCGCGGGCCACGCCAGCCACTCGATCGCGCCGCCCCCCCCGGGGTCACGCCGGCAAGGGGTGCACCGCAGCGAGTGGGCTGTTTTCCGACCTCCGACGGCCGCCGGACTCGCCCTCACGGCCTGGAACGGCCATACCGCCTCACCGTCCAAAGCCGGCGTTCAGTGGCAACGGCCGCCGGGGGTGCGATCGCCCTTTCCTCGACTCGACGATGGATCTCACTCAATGACCTCGGTGGCCTGCAGCAGCAACGACTTCGGCACCGTCAGGCCGATCGCCTTCGCCGCCTTGACGCTGACGATGAAGAGGAAGCGCGCCGGCAATTGGATGGGCAATTCGCCTGGCTTGGCGCCGTGCCAGAGGATCTGGTCGATGTATGTCGCGGCCTGCCGCATCAGCCAGAAGAAGTGCACCCGGTACTCAAGCACCGGCATGCCCTGCCAGAAGGAATCTGCGATCGTCGGCCAGCGCCTCTCGGTGGCAAAGCGAAGGATGTCGGCCTTGCGCGGCTCGATCGACGCGCTGCTGGTCAGCACGAGCGCCTCCACGGCGTCCTTCGCGGCTGCAGCGAGCGCGCCGTCGACCTGCTCCGGCGTCGCGATCTCATAGACGCGCAGATCGACCCCCAGCGGCGCAGCCGCGCCGCGCATGCCGTCGATGATCAGGTCGGTCTCGGCGCGCGGATTGAACGGCGGCACGTAGCTCATCAGCGCGCCGATGCGCTTCATGCCGGGCCTGAGTTCGTGCACGAGCTGCACGAGTTTGGCGAACACCTCGCTGCCCGCGTAGATCGTCATCCCGGTGACGTTGCCGCCGGGTCGCGCCAGGGTCTGCGCGACGCCGCCTTCGACCGGGAAACCGCTCACCCACATCACGACCGGCAGCGTCTTCGTCAGCTTGTGCGCCGCCACCGCGTAGCCCAGGTGCCCGGTGAGCAGCAGGTCGGGGCTTTCCTTCATCACCTCGTCGAGCGCGCGCTGCGTCTCGGGGCCGTACATGACCCCCGACCGGATCAGCACGTAGTCCCGTCCCCCGGTCCGTCCCAGTTCCGCCAGTGCGTCGACGAGGACCTTCGGAATTCCCGACCCGGTTGAGTAGTCGGGCACGAGCCCGATGCGGAATGGCCGGCGCACTTGTTGCCCCTGTGCGCGCAGCGGCAGCGGCGTTGCGTTGGCCGCCATCGCCAGAAACGCAAGAACCGAGTCGCGCCTGTTCATCGGATGCTCTCCTTCGGTGTGACAGGCAGGTCCCAGAGCTCAGACAGACGACTTGGCCAAGGTACGCAGAGGTCGGCCGCATGCATTGACCAATGGCACAAGAGGATCGGATTTCCCGGACGGTGAGGGCGAGCGACACCGGATTCACCGGCGCCGGTCCCTGGACGGACTGCGCGCGGCACTTGCGCAAATCGTCAAGGGGAAGTCAGGCCCCAGCATCAGCTGCGATGCCCCCCGAACGACCACGGGGGCTTGTCAACCGGTGCTTGGGCGGCGGGGGGCAGCTCGCAGCGGCGATGGTGCCCCGGGATCGGCGCCAGATGGGAGCTCAGCGGCTTGTCGCTGTCTCCCAAGCGCCCGGTCGGCACCGGTCCGGACCCTAGGGTTCGGTCGGCCGGGCGACGAGCGAGAAGCGCTGCTCCAGCAGGTCGACATCGTCGAAATGGCGCCGACCGACGAAGGCGGTCGCATGATGTCCCCACTGTCGCATCGCGCCTGCGCTGGCGACTCCCATGGGCCAGAACAGCACACGCTCCTTGCGCTCGCTGCCGCTCACCAGACCGTCGGGCCCGTAGAGGCTGCGGCGAGGTGCGGCGGCGCCGGGCGTGGGCAGGCTGCGCAGTGCTTGATCGTCGCGCAGCGCGTACATCGCGTCGGCGACGAGCGCGCGGCTGCCGGCGGTGATCCCGTGGACTTCGTGGGTGGCCGAGGCGATGCGCACCACCAGGCGCTGGGTGTCGGCGACCGCCGGCAACGCGGCGGGCGAGTACATCCACTCCTCGTCGGAGGGCGCCCCCGGGCGCGGGCTCAGCGCCGCGGACGGGAAGAAGAGGTGGCTGCAGCCGCAGGCGTGGATGGTGTCCATCATCAGCGGTCGACCGTCGTCGCCCAGGGTCAGCCGCACGATCAGCCCATCCAGCGTGCCGGCCAGCAGGTCCAGGCCGGACTTCGGGGGGCGCTGCGGAAACCACAGCGTGTACACCAGCTGCAGGCGCCAGCGGCCCTGCAGCCGGGTGTGGGCGATGCGGGCATAGACCACCGGCGCGGCGGTGTCCACCGCCGGTTGCGGCCCCGCCCCCGACCATCCCGGTGCGCCGATGCGATCGAACGCGGCGCGCTGCTCGATCTCGAAGAACGGGGCGTGCCAGTCCAGCAGCCGCTTGGCCGCTTCGGCGGTGGGCCGGGGCAGGCCCAGCGCGTCCTGCACCGGTGGCCAGGGGGGCGGGCCGGTGCCCGGGGCCGCTCCCGGCCCGTGGCGCAGCCGCGGGGGCGGCGAGCGAGCCCAGCGCTCGGTCTCGGCCTGATGGGCCGTCTGCCACACCCGCACGCCGCCCAGGAAGGGCCAGCGCAGCAGGGGATACAGGCCCAGGGTGCGGCTCGCGGTGCTGTAGCGGTCAGGCACGACGGCACGCGCGGCCAGCGTCGCGAGCAGCGCGTCCGCGTGGCCCACGCGGCCGGCGTCGGCCAGTTGGTGCAGCGTGGTGTCGCGGCAGGCGTCGGTGCGTGCCGCCACCGCCGTCCGGTCCGCCGCCGGGCCGAGCGGAAAGACCGCATCGGGCAGGTTGGCGATCTCGGCCGCCCGCGCCGCGGCGTCGAGCGCCGCCGCATGCGCGAGCCAGGCCTCGCGGGACCCGAGGTCGGCGGTCAGGCGCTCGCGCATCCCCTGGGCCACGCGGTCGACGCGCAGGCCGGGAAAGCCGGGCACGCGCTCGGACTCGGCGTCGTCCACGCCGGCGGCGGCGATGGCCGCGTCGAGCTCGCCCAGCCAGGTGTGGCAGCCGTCGGCATCGCGCGTCAGCGGCCTCGGGTCGAGTGCGGTGCAGGCCGCGCCGAGGGCGAGCAGCGCGGCGACCAGCACGGCCGGCAGTCGGCGCGGTCCGGTGCGCTTCGGGACGCGGTTCGCTTGGCCGTGCATCCGATCATTGTGCGGGGAAGGCCGGCCGCTGCGGCGGGTCGGCTCCCATCCAACGCTGGACGAACCGGTCCGCCGCCCAGACCGCGAGCGCCATGGCCAGCGCCGCCATCAGCCAGCCGAGCAGGCCGGCGAGCCCGGCGGCGTCCAGCGCCGGCAGCGGGAACTGCCGCAGTGCGGCCCAGCGTTCGGCCATCCAGTGCCAGCCGGTGTGCGCCACCAACGCCGACAGAATGATCACCGCGGCACGCTCGGGCACCACGCGGCGCAAGGCGTTCAGCGCCGGCACCAGCACCAGCAGCACCGCGATCTGGCCCAGTTCGACGCCGACATTGAAGGACAGCAGCGCGGTGACCAGGTGCGTGCCCGCGAACTGCAGCGTCTCGCGCAACGCAAAGGCGAAACCGAAGCCGTGCACCAGGCCGAAGGCGAAGGCCGCGATCCAGCGCCGCCGTGCCGTGGTGCCGAGCAGGTTCTCCAGCGCCATCGCGACGATGGAGGAGGCGATCAGCCACTCCACCAGCGTCGGGAACCACGGGCCCCCGGGTGCCCAACCCATCGCCGCGGCGCCCAGCGTCAGCGAATGCGCCACCGTGAACGCGGTGGCGATGACCACCAGCGGCCGCAGGCGCCGGAACGGGATCACCAGGCCGGCGATGAACAGCAGGTGGTCGACGCCGTCCAGGATGTGCAGGAAGCCTTCGCCGACGAAGCGCAACGCTGCCTGGTGCCAGCGCGGGTCCAGCGCGACGCGGCCGGGATTGCCGTGGAACTCGAACCCGCGCTCCGCGCCGCCAGGTGGCAGGAACTTCAGCACCGTGACGACCCTCAGCCCCAGCCGCGCCAGCCGGGGGTCGATGGTGAAGCGCGAGCGCTCCGAGCGGATCGCATAGTCCAGCAGCAGGTCGAAGTGCTGCGCCTTCCAGTACAGCTCGGTCTGGGGCGGGATCGGCGGGTCGCGCAGGTGGGCCATGGCCTCGTCCCAGGTGGCGAACGAGCGGTCCGAGGCGAGCGACACGCGCGTCGCCACGATCGTTGGCGCAGGCAGCAGCCGGTCGTCCTCGTACAGACCGAGGTTGTCGGCGAACCACAACTGCGCTGCGACGCGCAGCGCCGCATCGGCGCGTGCCAGGTCGAGATAACCCGGCCCGCGCAGCGGCAGGTCCACCTCGTTCATCGCGCCCAGGGGCACGCGGATGAGCAGGCGCAGGCGCTGGCCCTCGGGCCTGACGAAGGCCTGCACCCGCACGTCGGCGGGGATGTCGTGCGCGGGCGCCGGCAGCGCCAGCGCCCAGACCAGCAGCGCGAGGACGCCGCGCAGCGCGCGCCGCAAGTCGTCGCCGGTCCGCCAGTGCCTGTTCGTCATGCCGCGCCTCCCAACGCCATCGCCCCTGCGGGTCGGTGCCATGATGGCCCAGCACGATGGCGGTTGCCATCCGGGCGAAGACGGTCTCACAATGGCCGCGACCGCCAGACGGAGGCCGCGCCCGCGACGGCGGCGCACCCCACAGGAGACATCCCATGACCTTCACGCGACGCCGCGCCGTCATCGCCACCGCCATCGCGCTGTTCGCCGGGCTCGGCCTCGGCCAGGCCTGGCTGCAGAACCTGGCGCAGGCGCAGAACCGCTCGGTGGACGCGCCGAAGTTCGAGGTCGACCCGCTGTGGCCCAAGCCGCTGCCCAACCACTGGGTGCTGGGCATGACCATCGGCGTGTGGGTCGACGAGCAGGACCATGTCTGGATCATCCACCGCGGCCGCGACACGCTGCACGCCAACGAGCGCGCGCTGGAGCTGAAGGTCGGCGACTGCTGCGCCGCCGCGCCGCCGGTGCTGGTGTTCGACCCCGCCGGCAACCTGGTGCGCTCCTGGGGCGGGCCGGGCGAGGGCTACGAGTGGCCGCAGTCCAACCACGGCATCCACGTGGACCACAAGGGCAACGTCTGGATCGGCGGCAACGGCGAGAAGGACGCGCATGTCCTGAAGTTCACCAAGGACGGCAAGTTCCTGATGCAGATGGGCAAGCTGGGCACCAACGGCGGCAGCAACGATCCCCACAACTTCGGCCGCGTGGCCAAGATCTGGGTCGACCCCAAGACCAACGAGGCCTACGTGGCCGACGGCTACAAGAACAAGCGCGTGGCGGTGCTGGACGCCGACACCGGCAAGATGAAGCGTTACTGGGGCGCGTACGGCAACAAGCCCGACGACGCGGACCTGGGCAAGTACGACCCCGCCGCGCCGCTGCCCAAGCAGTTCCGCAACCCGGTGCACTGCGTCGAGCGGTCGAACGACGGCCTGGTGTATGTGTGCGACCGCCTGGCCGACCGCATCCAGGTCTTCAACCCCGACGGCAGCTTCGTCAAGGAGGCGCAGTTCGCCAAGCACACGCTGGGCTCGGGCTCGGCCTGGGACCTCGCGTTCAGCAAGGACGCGCAGCAGAAGTACATCTACCTGGCCGACGGCACCAACGAGGTGGTGCGCGTGGTGCTGCGCGACACGCTGCAGGAGATCACCCACTTCGGCGACGGCGGCCGCCAGCCCGGCCAGTTCTACGGCGTGCACAGCATCGCCACCGACTCCAAGGGCAACCTCTACACGACGGAGACCTACGAGGGCAAGCGGCTGCAGAAGTTCGTGCTCAAGGGGGTGCAGCCGGTGGCGGCGAGCCAGGGCACGGTGTGGCCGGGCGGGCGGTGAGGCGTGACGCCTGTTCGTGATCCCGACTTCGGCGGTCAGGTCGGACACCCGTCAGGCCGCGCCGGCGCGGGATCAGGCTGCCGCGGCCTGCCAGGCTGCGGCGCGAGCCCCCCCATGGCGTTGACCGGCCCTGCAGGGCTACCGATGCCTGGCCGCAACTCGGATCGTGGACACCCCACGAACCGCGACAACCCGCGCCAGCAGGGGGTGCCCGGCGGCGCGCAGCGCTGAGCCGTCTCAAGCCGGGCGAGCCTTGTTCCAGGGCATCTCCTTCAGCACGCGTGCGATGACGCAGCGGTCGAAGAAGGTCACCATGAAGGTACCGACGAGAAGGATCGCGTAGATGAAGGGCCGTACCTGTGGCCACAGGCCGAAGAGGGTGAACCCGAAGTAGACGATGCGAACCTGGGTCGCGAAGCCGGCAAGGCTGTTCTCGCGCTGCCAGAAGTACAGCACCTGGACGCCGCTGACGACGATCACCAGCCAGTAGCCCCAGGACCAGCCGGCCAGCGCCGCGATGATCAATGCCAGGGTCACAGCCCAGAACCACCAGTCGACCTCGCCGGGATGGGTCTTGAATTCCATGATCGCTCCTGTTCTGGCGACCGGACCGCCGGCGAACTCTCGACGAGCGCGAACGCCCCGGCGCACCCTGTGAACGGAACTTCTAGCATCGCCGGGCATGTCGCGCGTTGCGCGGCGTCAGCGAAGCCGATCGAAGGTTCGACGGGCGGGCGCTCGACCTGCTGCCGGGCAGCTGACCTCGGGGAGCTGCGGACCGCGGCACGACCACATCAACCGGCAACCTCGGCACCCAGCGTGAAGGACTCCTCGAACACCGAATAACCGGCCAGATCGGCGTGCGCGAAGCGCAGCCGCCCGCGCTGCGCGCGCAGCGCGGCCAGCGCCGGATGGCCGCGCAGCCCCGGCACCGGCACGCTCATCGCGTGGCCATGGCGGGCGAGCTCGACGCGCGTGCACTTGGCCGGCAGGTCGGGATGCAGCGGCGCCAGCGCGTCGACGACGCGGCCGGCCCAGGCGCGTGCATCGCCGGCGAGCAGCGCGGGTCGCTCGGACGCGTCCAGGGCGTGGTAGGCGCTCAGCACCGTCGGCCCCGGCACCGGGCGCAGCGACTGGTGCGTCGCGTCGACGTAGCCCAGCTCGGTGCGGCCGTAGACCACGTTGTCCCAGGCCGGCGGCGCACCCAGACGCTGCAGCAGCGGCTCGGCCAGGTGCAGATTGGCCACCAGCCAGGGCGCATGCGGCTGGCGCGGCACGATCTCGGCGAGGGCGGACGGCACCTGGCGCAGCAGCCGCGCGGCGACGAACAGCGGCACCGCCAGCACGACCGTGTCGGCGCTCCAGGCCTCGAGCCGGCCACCGGCCTCGTCCCAGGCCAGCAGCTCGACGCCGTGGCGGCCTCCATCGACCCGCAGCGCCGTGCGACCGGTCAGCAGCCGCTCGCCCAGCGGCGCCGCCAACTTCCGCACCAACCACGCGTTGCCCTCGGGCCAGGTGAACACCGGCTCGCGCCCGGCCTCGTCGTCGCCGGGCGGGTGGAAGCCATGCCGGCTGGCAAAGTAGTGCAGCCCGGCCCAGGCCGAGACGGTCGCCGCCGGGGCGCCGTAGTCGTCGCGGCAGCAGTAGTCGAGGTACCAGCGCAGCCGCCCGTCGGCCAGTCCCTGGGCGGCCAGCCAGGCGGCGAAGCCCTGGCCATCGAGCTGTGCGTGCGCCGCCGTCCAGCCGGCGCGGTGGCTGGGCAGCGCAAAGGCCATCTGGCGCTGGGCCTGGGCCACCGCTGCTGCGAATCGGCGATAGGCGTCGAGGGTCGGCGAGCCGGCCTCCGCCGGCGGCAGCAGGCCCTCGACCCAGGCGCCGTCGATGAACAGCCGCTCCTGCGGGCTGTGGCACAAGTGCCGCTCGTCGGCCACCGTGCGGCCGAATTCGAGGCGCAGCAGGCCCAGCTCGTGCAGCCACTCCGACACCTCGCGCGCCGCCGCCCCGGGCAGCGGCAGGTAATGCGCCCCCAGCGGGCAGGACAGGCCGGCCAGCACATGGCCGCGGCTGTTGCCGCCGGCGGCATCTTCCAGCTCCAGCACGCGCAGGTCGTCGACGCCGCGGCGCATGAAGGCGCGCGCCGCCGACAGCCCGGCGATGCCGGCGCCGACGATCAGCACCTGGGTCTTGCGCGGGGTCGGCGCCGCGGGCAGCGTGCCGGCGACCGGCTGCCGCAGGCGGTGGCCACGTTCGGGTGCGCTGCCGACCCAGCCGGCCGTCCAGCCCGGCCGCCTGGAGTCGCCGCATGCACCGGCCAGGGTGGCCGCCGCGGCGCCGAGCAAGCGCCGACGGGCGATGCCGGGGTTCATTCGTGCACCTTGCCCCATTCCTCTTCGAAGACGTGCACCAGGGTCTGGTTCGACAGCCGGTTGGGCTCGGCCGGCACGCGCGCCATGTCGGGCGGGAACTGCAGCAGCGGCGGCAGGCCCTCGAGGGTCAGGAAACGCAGCCCCGGCGGCAGCGCGGTGGGCATGCGCCAGGGCCGCCGGCTTGCGATCACGAAACCCCATTCGCCGAAGCTCGGCACATGCACGTGGTAGGGGGTGGCGGTGAGGCTGGTGGCCTCGATCGACGCCACCACCGTCCAGAAGCTCCTGCGCGCGATCAGCGGCGAGGTGGTCTGCACCACCGCATAGCCGCCGGCCGACAGGTGCTGGTCGATCAGCTGGTAGAAGCTGGTGGTGTAGAGCTTGCCGAGCGAGAAGTTGGTCGGGTCGGGAAAGTCGACCACGATCACGTCGAAGCGCCGCTCGTGGCTCTCGAGCCAGCCGAAGGCATCGGCGGTGACGATCTCGACCCTGGGCGAGCGCAGCGCGTCGCCGTTGAGCGCGGTCAGCAGCGGCAGGGCGGAGAACAGCTGCGTCATCTTCGGATCGAGTTCAACCAGCGTGACCTGTTCGACCGACGGGTGCTTGAGCACCTCGCGCACCGCCATGCCGTCGCCGCCGCCGAGCACCAGCACGCGCCTGGGCGCGCCATGGGCGGCCAGCGCCGGGTGCACCAGCGCCTCGTGGTAGCGGTACTCGTCGCGCGAGTGGAACTGCAGGTTGCCGTTGAGGTACAGGCGCACCCCGCCCGGCCCCGACGTGACCACCACGCGCTGGTAGGGGCTGGACTCGCGCAGCACGACGCGGTCGCCGTAGAAGCGGTCCTCGGCCCAGGTGGTCAGCGTCTCGGCGCCGAACATCGCGCCGACCAGCGCCGCCAGCACGGCGACGGTGGCGCCGGCCTGCCGGCGCCAGGCGCGCAGCTCGGCGCGGAACAGCACCAGCGCCCAGGCCGCCACTGCCGCGTTCAGCAGGCCGAAGAAGATGCCGGTGCGGATCAGGCCGAGGTGGGGAACGAGCAGCAGCGGAAACGCCACCGCCACCGCCAGCGCACCGAGGTAGTCGAAGGTCAGCACCTGCGAGACCAGGTGTTTGAGCGCATAGCGATCGGCGAAGTGGCGCTTCAGGATCCGCATCACCAGCGGGATCTCCAGCCCCACCAGGGTGCCGACGACCAGCACCAGCGCGTAAAGCAACGCCCGGAAGGCGGGCCCGTGACCGCCCGGCAGCAGGCTGTGGGCGGTGAACAGCGCCGCCGGCAGCAGCCCGCCGATCAGGCCCACCAGCAGCTCGATGCGCAGGAACTGCGCCACCAGCTGGCGCTCGACGTAGCGCGACAGCCACGAGCCGATGCCCATCGCGAACAGGTAGGCGCCGATGACGGTGGAGAACTGCAGCACCGAGTCGCCGAGCAGATAACTCGCCAGCGCCCCGGCCGCCAGCTCGTAGACCAGCCCGCAGGCGGCGACGACGAAGACCGAGGCCAGCAGCGCGAGCTCGGCGGGGGCGATGCGCGCGCTCGGCCGCGGCGCGGGCACCGCGCTCAACACGAGCTACCCGACGCGTCCATCGCCGCACCCGGCATGCGCGGCCGGCACCCGTCCAGCCTCAGCCATGAATCGCCGCGGCGACGATCTGGCCGATGGCGATGAACATGCCCGCCACGACGATCGCCAGCGCGACGTTCTTGTGCTCGATGATCTGGTCCCACAGCTTGTAGGGCGTGAGCTTGTCGATGGCGACGAAACTCACCCACAGCACCACCACGCCGATCAGTGCATAGAGCACCGAGCCCAGCACGACCGCCGGCTTGAGCCATTCGAATCCCATGATCTTCCACCTCCTGGTTAGTGGGGGGCCGGCGACCTACTTGTGGCCGCCCCCCGAACTGAAGCCGCCGAACGACCCCCCCCGCACACCGCTGCCGCTGCCGCTGCCGCGGTTGCGCAGGCACTGCCGGTACTCGTTGCTGGACTCGCCGAAGGTCGCGCGCGCGGAGTCGCAATCGTCGTCGGTGCACTTCGCGAGCATGACCATCAGCACGATGATCGCCAGGCCGGCGAGCAGGTAGGTCGGCAGCTTGCGCAGCACGCCGGCCGCGTCGGCGGCCACCGGCGAGACGTCGCGCTCCAGCGCCTGCGACTCGAGCGCGCTGAGGCCGAAGGCCTTGGCCACCACGCTGGCGTCGAGCGCCTCGCCGGCCGACCAGGTCACTTCGTTGCCGACCTGCTCGCGGTTCAGGCGCCTGGCTGCGGCCGCGAAATCGGTGTTCTGGGTCCGTTCGCCGCGCTTCAGGCGCCAGTAGAACTCGCCCAGCACGTAGGTCACGGTGCCGGTGTAGCTGTACAGCTTGCGGTAGCTCGTGCCCTGCCAGTCGACCTGGTCGCCACGGACCTTGGGCACGCCGGTGATCGGGCGGGCATAACTCCAGCCGTCCTCGGCGTCGACGAGGAACGCGAAGCCTTCCTCGCGGTGGTAGAGCAGGTACTCGCGCCAAGCGCTGGGCTCCTCGCCCTCGTCGCCCTCGATCTCGCGGCGCTCGGCATAACCCACCACCTGCCAGGGCACGGCGGCGCCGGCGCCGAGCTTGAGGGTCCCGGTGCGCCCGAGCGGGATCTGCGGCGGGGCGCCCCTGTTCTCCTGCGCGTAGTGCGCGAGCTCGCCGCCAACGCCCTGCGAGACATCGACCACCGCCTGGCACTGGGCGCAGACGATCGACTGCGTGCTGGCCAGCGTCGGCAGCAGCGGCGCACCGCAGCTCGGGCAGCCGATGCTGCGGCCGACCAGCGTCTTGTCGCCCTGCTCGCGCAGCCCGGTCATCGTCAGCTCGGCCAGTCGCACCGCGCGGCCGACCGACCAGCCGACCTGGCGGGCATCGCGCCAGTCGAGGGTGGCCACCTCGTCCATCGCGTTGCGCAGGTCGGCGACGAAGAACCCGGCGCCGTCGCTGCGCGGCGGCGCGGGCAGCTCGCCCTCGGCGGCGAGCAGCCGGGCGCGGGTGACCGAGGCCACGGTCCAGGGCGCGCCCGCCACCAGGCGCTGCTCGCCGGCGTGCAACTCGCCGGGGTCGGGGACGTCGCCGGTGAGCGGCGCCTCGAAGGCCATCACGTAGGCGCCGTTGTCCTCCGACAGCCAGCCGCTGCGCTGGCCGGCGTCGCCTTCGAACAGCACGTGCCACTCGTTCCAGCTGCCGCCCTCGTAGCCGAGCTGCTGGCGACCGACCACGGTGAAGGCCGAGCCCATGTAGCGGCCGGCGGCGCCGAGTTGCAGCGGCGAGTGGTCGTCGAACAGCTCGGCGCTCGAGCCGATGCGCTTGAGCGCCTCGCCATCGCGCAGCAACGTCGAGCGGCAGAAGCCACAGACCGCGCTGGCCGACGCGGCCGACGCGAACTCGACCGGCGCGCCGCAGTTGGGGCAGGCCGCGCGCCAGGCGCGCTGCGTCACGGTGGGCCCCCAGGCTTGGCGCTACGCGCCCTCGCCACCCCCCGAGGGGGCGGGCCCGGCTTGGGACGGCCCGGCGCCGGGCCGGTGGCCACTGGCATCTAAACCAGCTTCTTCAGCAGCTCGGCCTTCTTGGCGGCGAACTCGTCCTCTGTGAGGATGCCCTTGGCCTTGAGCTCGCCCAGCTTCTCGAGGGTGGCCATGACCTCGTCGGCCTTGATGCCGGCCGGCGCCGCCGGCGCGGCGGCCGCGCCCGCAGCCGCGGTGGCAGGGGTGCCCATCGCGGCGCCGAGCTGCTGGGCCATCACCTGCCCCAGCGCGACGCCGGCGCCCAGCCCCATCGCGCTGCCGGCCAGGCCGCCACCGCCCTCGGCCGCGCCCTTGGCCAGCTCGGGCATCGCCTGCGCGGTCTGGTACTGCATGAACTTGCCCATGTCGCCACCGACCATG
>Ga0209797_10000194_pt1 | contig 28342 bp, 28 predicted proteins | sample DOMMetBare3Fresh_2_FD_187472 | JGI IMG/M metagenome (GOLD analysis project Ga0209797, IMG submission 187472) | Wetland sediment microbial communities from St. Louis River estuary, USA, under dissolved organic matter induced mercury methylation -... | ecosystem: Environmental > Aquatic >... | reverse complement strand
ACCGGCCCGTGCCCGGAATAAACTTTTGTTTCATCCGGCAAAGTGAAGAGCTGGGTTTGAATACTATTGATCAAAGTATTGAAATCGCCGCCGGGAAGATCAGTCCGGCCAATGCTTCCATTAAATAAAACATCGCCGCCAATTACAAACCCCCCTGGATCGTGAAAAAAACATACACTGCCGGGTGAATGACCGGGAGTAAAGCGGATCTCCAACTCATCATTTCCGAGTTTGATGTTTGTTCCTTCTTTTAAATAAACCAGTTCGCCATCATAATTGTCAAATGGCATCTGCCACATTTCTCCGCTTTGCGGCGCAAAATCAAGCACGGACTTCTCTTTTGCATGAATATGAAGTGTAAGTCCCCAGGTATCCGCCACCCATTTGTTGCCAAATACATGATCGAGATGGCAATGGGTATTAAGCAACAGAACTGGCTCAAGACTTGTCATCTTAATAAAGTTCTTTAGCTCTTCCCTCTCCTGCTGAAAATAACAACCAGGATCAATAATGCAGCACTGCCCCGCTTCGTTATACAAAACGTAGGTATTTTCCTGGACGGGATTAAATGTAAATGTCTTAACGCTTAACATGCTGGGTTTTCCGTACTTTAGAACCACGATTTTACGCAATTTCGTGAATCGTAAGACGTAAGTCGTGAAATTGTTTTTCAACTAACGATTGACAATGGATGACTCACGAAAAAAAGTTGATTAGAATTACAGGAAGTTAAACGGAGCGTCGCAACGGAAGTCACACCAGGGCTCAATTGCCGGCCTCCATAAAAAATTCGAGAATTATTGCAGCAACTATACATTACTTAAATCCGATTTTAATAATTATAGACGAAACAGGACAGATCTTATGAAGAAAGAAATCAGACTTATCCTTTTGACAGCAGTTTTCTTCTCTCTGAAAACTAATGCGCAGGTGAACACGGTGGAATTTGGAAAAAACCGGGTGCAATACCAGAAGTTCAACTGGAAATTTTACCAGACAGAAAATTTTAATACTTATTTCAGCCAGGATGGATTGGCGCTGGGCAAATATGTGGCGCAGGTAGCCGAAGAAGAATTATCAGGCATTGAAGAGTTTGTGGAATACGGATTGCAGCGCCGGGCAAACATTGTGGTGTACAACAATTTTGATGAGTTTCAGCAAAGCAATATCGGGCTTGGTATTGACTGGCAAAATACCGGTGGTATTACTAAACTGGTAAATAACAAGATCGTTTTATTCTTCGATGGCAATCATGATAACCTGAAAAGACAGGTAAGACAGGGAATTGCAAAAGTGCTTGTCGATAATGTTTTGTTTGGCGATGATCTTGGTGAATTTGCAGCTAACCAGGCATTGCTCGATCTGCCGCAATGGCTTACTGACGGATACATTGCTTATGCCGGTGAAAACTGGAGTGCTCAATTAGATGATGATCTGAAGTCAGCATTGCTCAGTGGCCGTTATAATAATTTTTACCAGTTTGCTCACGAAAAATCGTTATTGGCAGGTCATGGATTCTGGCGTTGGTTTGGTGATAAATATGGTAAGAATAAAACAACTTACATGCTTTACCTGGCCCGCATTTATCGTAATCTGAATGCTGCCTGCAACCGTGTAACCAAAAAGAAAAAATTCAAGACGCTGCTAACTGAATTCATGACTGAAGAAAGTCAGAAATACTTAAAAGATATTCGTGGAAGAAGAGTAGCACCAAAAGGCCAGCTTGCAGTAACTGAATATATCAAGAAAAAAGATTTTATCCGCTTTAATGCTAACCCTGTTCCAAGAAATATGAGTTATGCAGTGGTGGAATTCAAGCAGGGGAAATATTATGTGATATTGAATGAGAACTTTGTTAACCGCAAAGTGCTGCTGAAGTTTGGAGCAAGATCAAGAGAAGATGAAAAAAATCCTAACTACCCTATAATGGCATGGGATGGTAAAGGAACAAGATTGGCTGTGTTGTATTGGGAAGAAGGAAAAATAAAATTGTTTGTATATGATATTGTGAACCGTGTCAAGATCTCAAAAACAACTCTCACACAGTTCAGCCAGGTGGAAGACATGAAGTATATGCTGGATGCCAATACACTTTTGTTCAGTGCAGTCAAAAGTGGCCAGACAGATATTTTTGTTTATAAAATTGATAAGGGAACTGTTGAGCAGATCACCAATGATATATATGATGACCTTGATGCATCGTTTGTAGCTTTTCCAAATAAAACAGGAATCATCTTTTCGAGTAACCGTCCATCTGGCATAGCTGTAAGTTCAGATGATTCATTACCACATCATAATTTCAATATTTTTCTTGTTGATAACTGGAATAAATCTGAATTCAAGCAAATTTCCCAACTGACGGATATGAAACAGGGCAATGCCCGTTTTCCTTCTCAATACAATACTTCGCATTTCACGTTTGTAAGCAATGAAAACGGAATTGCAAACCGCTACGCAGGTTTCTTCAGAACAGAAAGATCGGGCTTAGATACTTTGGTATTCATTGGTGGTGATGTATTGCGTAATCCGACAATAGGAGAAGTCGATTCATTATTAAAAGAATGGGATAAAGGAGATATTGATTCGGTAGGTTTTGTTTCCGTTACAAATGATTCCACTTATGTATTTCCGCTTACCAATTATCAAAGCAGCTTACTGGAAACAAGAACTGCCGGCGATCAGCAACAAGTAAGTGAAGTAGTAAGACAAGGCGACTATAAATTCCTTTACCGGCTTCGTGTTGATGAAAACGTATTGAGGCGAAGAAATATATCTGCAAGGCCAACAGAATACATGAGAAAGATAATGGAAGAAGAAAAAATTGAACAAAGCAAAACAGATATTACAGAGCCAGGCGCGGTGGATTCAAGCGGTAAAAAACAAAATGATTTTTTTGTAAATGAATTTATAGATGAGAAAAGGGATTCAACACAAATTGGAAATGTGGTAGAATCAGTAGTAGTGCCAACGAAAGAACTTGTATTAAGAAATGCAAAACTGTTTGAATATCGTCCGCCAAAATTCTTCAATGATTATGTTGTAAGTGGTTTTAATAACAATGTACTCATCACCCGTTATCAAACTTATGCCGGAGGCTCAGGTCCTATCAAGCTCAGCAATGGTGATCCTTTCAATGGTATTATAAGAGTAGGAACCTCTGACCTGATGGAAGACTGGAAGTTTGCAGGAGGCTTTCGCTTAAGCACCGATCTTAAGAACAATGAATATGTAATGAGTGCTCAATACCTGAAAAAAAGAATTGACTACGGGGTTACATATTACAGGAACACACAAAGAGTAACTGCTTATGACCAGTTTGGTAATGGATACAACAGTAAACTATTTACAAATCTTTACCAGGCAAGTGTTGCATATCCTTTTAATCGTGTAAGAAGTATTCGCTTCAATGCTGCCTTCCGTTCAGATAAGGTTGTAATTCTTGCTGATGATATAAACCAGCCTCCGGTCACATTGCAGATCGAAGACATTAAAAAGCATTATGCGATTTTACATGTAGAATATGTGCATGATGATGCCATTAACCCGGCACAAAACATCTGGTACGGTCTGCGTTATAAATTTTATCTTGATTGGAACGCAAAGATCAATAAGACAAGCGGCGCATCTGCTGATAATCCTTATTCATTCAATCTTGGAGGTGATGGAAGATATTATCTTCCTATCTATCGAAATTTTATCTGGGCTGTTCGCGGTGCTTTTGATATTTCATTTGGTCCGCAAAAGATCATTTACTATCTCGGTGGCGTTGACAACTGGCTGATGTTTGGCGAGAATATAAAAAATGGAAAGTACCGTTACTTCAATGAAGCCAACAGACCCGATCCTGATGCTGATTATGCTTTTCAATCTTTGGCCGTTAACCTGAGAGGTTTTAAGCAGAATATTGCTAATGGAAATAATGCTGCAGTCATCAATAGTGAGTTCCGTTTACCGGTGTTCACCACATTATTCAATAAGCCGATCAACAATGCATTTCTCAGGAATTTCCAATTGGTACAGTTCTTCGATCTTGGTACTGCATGGAATGGCGCTTACGATAAAATAGAAAGACCTTCTGTGCTTTATAGCACCCCGGGTAATCCGGTAGTAGTGAAAATTAAAGCAGGTGGTATCGGTCCGTTTGCCGGCGGTTATGGTTTTGGTGTTCGCAGTACAGTGCTTGGTTATTTCCTTCGTTTTGACGCGGCATGGGAAATGAATACTTTCTTTAAAGGAAAGCCACAGTTGTATTTTGCAATGGGACTTGACTTCTGATTTGGGATTTAAGATTTTAGATTTATTATAAACCTCTCTTTAAGGGAGGTTTTTTTATTTTGTTTGCCAGCGATAGAATTACTATTTATCTTTTCTTGCGACGCTCCGTTCATCTTTCTGTTTCCATAGCATCTGTCGTTGAGCGAAGCGAAACCCCGATGAATATCGGGGTATATACCTGGTGCCTTTGCGCCGAAAAAAAATGAGAGCCCCACAGACGTGAGGCTCTCCGAACTAAAACCAACTCAACAGAATTCAAGGCTATAACAGCTAATGGTTAATTTTTGTTCATGTGTTATGAATCTTTTTTCTTAAGTCACAAGTTTGCAAATGAAGTATTTCATTCCACTTCCATTTATGAATTGGATCACTTTTCCTTCCTTCCTTAAATGCATTTCTCATTTTTTTATGATACTCCGGCATTGTTAAAAAACTATATGTTACTGTAGCCAGTACCGGGAAAGAGATCCTTCCATTGCCCAGCATAAAACTTTGCAGGCAAGCTTCGCCTTCTTCTGTTGTATCATATCCGAGCAACACATGCTTAATGTCATGCCGGGCATAGTGCTTTAATAAAGGCAGTTTTCTTTCTTTCAGGAAATAAAAAAGATCATTGCCCAATGTTCCTGCCGGCAGAGTCTGAAGTTCATTCTCTGTATATGGAAATGTATTTGGTCTTCTTACGACCTTCAGCATCGGCAATGCGATCTTATGTGTTAAGAACACAAGTATATATTCTCTAAGTTTTATCAATCTCTTTTTCATTTTCACTGGTTTTAAGATTACCACTGCAGTTTTCTTGAGAAATACATAATGATACCAAGTGCTACAAACAATCCAATGCTTCCCATCAGCAATGAATAATCCTGCAATTGAATGATCGTGAAAATATATCCGTACACAACAGTAAGTACAAAACTGATGAACGTTGCCAGCTTTGATGACTTCATTACACTGCCCACAAACCATGTTACAAGACCAATGGTGGCAACTCCGGCAATAAGATAAGCAAGGTTAAAACCTGTATATTCTGAAATAGACAGAAGCAATGTGTAAAACAATACCAATGCTAACCCTGCCAAACCATACTGAATAAGATGAAGATTTCTTTTATAGATCCTTTCAATAAGGAAAAAAGCAGCAAACGTAAGAATGATACAAAGCAAAGCATACTTTACGGAACGTTCTGTCTTATCATATCCATCAACAGGTATTATAAGATCAGCACCCATAGCAGATGATTGCAGGTTGATGAACTGGTCATTCCAAACCATAGGATTATTCCGGTTCAGGTATTTCCATTTTACATTGATGCCGCTGTCGGATGTATTGGGTTCTTCCGGGATCTTTATTCCTGTAAAACTTGGATCAGGCCATGTTCCTGTCATCTGAATTTTTGTTTCTCTTGCTGCAGGCGAAAACATCAGCTGCTGCGATCCGTGTAAAGAAAATTTTACCGTAAATACATTTGCTGTATCAGCATCTTCTTCTTTTAAAGGAACAGATGCATACAAGGCATCGCCGGTGTTTGAAGTGGTTTCTGCCCATGGCTGACAAATAAAGCTGCTGTCCCGCCATTTAATAAATATTTCTTCATTAATGCCGCGACTCAGATCAGATATTTGTAAAAGCAGCTTTGCTTCTGACCATAAAAAATTTGTTGCAGCCACATTTACTTCTTTAAATTTTATATCATTGAACTTTGCAGTAATAGAAATATCGCCCTGGTAAACCACCACATCATAAATACCACGATGACGTTTTTGGGGCGATACTGATGAACTGATATCAAGCTGATCGGCCATGAACCATGCATATTTCTTTTGATAGTTCAGGTTATTGCTGGTTCCGTTATAAGGCACCATCAGTATAGGCCCGGTGATCGTTTGCCTTCCGGCCCATTTACTACCCACTTCTTCTATCGCTTCCTTTTGCCTTGTCTCCCTTTCTTTAATAACATCACGAATGATAAAAGTTGGTATCGAAAGACCCAATGCCATAAAAAAAATGATGACTGCCTTGAAAAAAAGCTTGCCTTTATCAAGTATTGAAGTGAGAGTAGTGGTTGATTCGGTTGTTTCCATATAATTTAAAATTGATTTGATTTATTAATAAAGTTTTTTATTGAATAATAAATGACATAAAAGAAGCTGCCGAACAAAATAGTAACCGACCATGTACCAAAGTGATCAAAGGGATTAAATATCCTTACAAGAATATCACCGGCTATTTCATCGGAATTGATAATTATATCCCAGCTGTTCCAGCGCAGGTAACGACCCATATAAATACCGAATGAGCATAGAAAAAATGAGGAGAGAATGATGAATCCGGATATCCTGTTTCCATACCTGGTGATAAGAAATTTTTCAACTGATAAAAGAGATAGAAGACCAAGTAACAAACCATTCAATGCGGCGCTGAATAAAAGAAGTATATCGTACCAATAAGGAATAGGCGGCCTTGATCTTAAATGCAAAAAGTCTGTGATGATGTATGGAGCATTTGGTAAAAACAAAAGCCAGGCGCCGACAAGAAAAAGAATTTTCCATCTATTTTTTACACCGTTAAAGTTTTGGCTGATAGCAAATGGGATCCAGGCAAGGAATAAATTCCAGGCAAGAAAAATATAAGTAAGCTCCCCGGTAACAATTATTCTTACGGCGAGCAAGAACATCGTAAATGCTAATGGAATAATTATTTTTTTACTAAAGCTCATCTTATATGATTTAAAAGTTCAACCAATGCCGGAATAAAAATGATTAGACCTATGACAAGACTCATAATCGATGCAACTAATACTGCGCCAGCAGCCACATCTTTAATGATCTTGATGCCGGGATGAAACTCGGTTGTAACAAGGTCACAGTATCTTTCAATTGCGGAATTGATCATCTCAAGTGAAATGACAAGCCCGATGCAAAACAATACGAGCAACCATTGAAAAGATGAAAGTGAAACAGTAAATCCGAGAGCAATAGCAGTTACTCCTATTACTATTTGAATTTTGCCATTCCTGTCGCGGGAAAAAAATTGTTTTATTCCCTGGAGTGCAAAAACTATGGATCTAATAAACTTTTTCATGATTGACTTGTTTTTTCTGCCACCCATTTCCACCAGAAGGCAGTACAGGTGCCAAATACAAAAATTGAATACAGGTCGTCTGTCACAGAATGTCCGTTTCTTATTATTGCCATACAAACAGGCACCATAAAAAGAATTGCGAGTATCGTTATCAAGAAACCGGCCGGATGAACAGGGATATATATCCATCCTATTTGTTTAAACCAAATTGTTTTCATGTTTATAAATTTTATGATTAAGCAATAAGTAATTCGTAAGCATCTTTCTTCTCAGTATCTTTTTTCTCTTCTGCTTCAAGCTTCTTTATATTCTTTAAACAAATAACCAATGGTATCAATCCAATTACACCGAAAGAACAATCGACTACCCTCCACCAAAAAGGCATTTCACGGAAGTAACCTGCGATCAAAGCAAATGGAATGATCAGGATACAGGCAATAATACCAAACTCGACCACCCATTTATTTTTAACAGGATTCTTAAATGGTCCTATGAAAAGAATAGCAAGAACAAAATGTGCAAAAGCAAGCCAGTCGTAACCATAAAAAAGAAATGGATAATCCTTAGCGGTATGTTGGATACCTATCAGTACTTGCTCCAGCCATCCTTTAATACTTCCTTCGAATGGAAAATGATCTACGATATAAGTTAGCTCTCTTTCTACTGGCATGGCGGTAAGTCCGCTGATGAAAAGTGAGATCATAAAAAATTTCAACCAGTTTCTTATTATACGTTTTTCTTTATTCATAAAAAGTGCTTTGTATTTCAAAGTGTATTTACAAAAAAAATTACTTAACTCCTTTGATCATGTTTTCCAGCGCTGCTATATGATCTGTAAAAGCTTTTTCTCCGGCCTTTGTCACTGAATAAGTCGTATTTGTTTTTTTTCCCACAAATCCTTTTTTAACTTTTATAAATCCATTGTCCTCCAGGTTTATTAAATGAGTGGCGAGATTCCCATCAGTAACTTCCAGCATTTGCTTCAGGTCATTGAAGTTGATCTCCTCATTCACCATCAGCACACTCATAATGCCAAGGCGGATACGGTTATCAAAAATTTTATTTAAACCAATAATTGGATTCTTCATTTTTAAACTTTATGCATTCCTTTCATACTTCCACCACATCACAAAACCATAGATTATATGCAGCACGCCAAAACCGAGTGCCCAAAAGTAAAGTCCATATCCGACAAACTGTGTGCTGATCAATCCAACTAATATCTGCAATAGCCCCAGGTATCGTACATCACTTAAAGTGTATTTACTGGCATTCACCAAAGCCAACCCATAAAAGATAAGACAGGCCGGTGCTATAAATTTCCAGTCATTATATTGATACATTGCCATAATAAATAAGCCGCCTGCAACAAGCGGGATCAGCATATTTATAGTAAGCCGCTTCGCTGTAAGATCCCAAACCGGTAATTTATTATGCCTTGCTTTTCGCCATGTAAAATAAAAAGCAGACACCCATGCGGCAGCCAATACTGAAAGTGCAATTACAAGTAAGCGAAATTTCAATTCCTGAAAATCATCTGCCGCATAACCGCCACGATAATCATAGCTTTTATAGTAAGGTTTAAACTCGTTACGGGCAAACCATGCTCCCACCAATGCACAAATTCCCGCTGCAATACCGCTCAATCCGCTTAGTGAAATGAACCGGGATGACCGTTCCATCATGCGTTTTATATCCTGGAGAGTGTCGAGAGTTTGCTGGTTTTGTTCGTTCATAAAAAGCACTTTGAAATACAAAGTAAATACCCGGATCTCACAAATCCAAATCTTTTTTGTCTCTACGCCGACATTAACCCTTTTCAGATACCATCTTCAGCCGCTTGTTTCTTAAATTTGCAGACTGATGGCGAAAACCCGAAAACTCTACATTCTTCTTCTGTTTCTTTTGGTACCTGGGATGTATGCTCTTTCTCAACGGAAGATGCTTGCCGGAGTTGTAAAAGATTCTCACAGTGACGAGCCCATTCCCTTTGCTTCCTTGCAATTTCTTAAAACTACTGTTGGTAAGCTTTCTGATTCTTCAGGTAAATTTGAATTTAACCTTTCTCAATGGCCTTCCGATTCTTTGCTGATCACTTGTGTGGGTTATCAACCGTACAAGTTATTTATTCCACCGGGTCGTGATTCCATTACGATCGACATCATAATGGAAAGAGGAACTTTCAATGAGGGAGTAAAGGTGAAAGTGAAAGTAAATAAGGGTTTATTCCTTTGGCGAAAAATTGTTCAGAACAAACCCCGTAATGACAAATTCCGTTTTCAAAATTTTTCTTATGAAGTTTATAATAAACTTGAACTGGACATAAAGAATCTCAACTTTGGAAAAATTGCAAAATTTAAACCGCTGAAGCCTGTTACTGACCTGATCACAGGAAGTATTGATAGCACTGAAGGAGCCCCATTTTTACCAACCTATCTTACCGAAGCGATCTCTGATTATTATTATCAACCCAAACCACTCAGAAGAAGGGAAGTCATTAAAGCAGTAAACACTAACGGGGTAAAAAATGAAAGCATGATCCAGTTTCTTGGAAACATGGATCAGAATGTAAGTGTGTATGGAAATTTTATCCCGGTAATGAATAAACAATTTGTAAGTCCTGCGAGTGATAACGGCGATGCTTATTATAATTACAGGGTGGTGGACACACAACTGGTGAATCAAAACCGTTACTTTCATCTTGTATTTACTCCAAAGCGCCGTGGCGAAAATACTTTTGAAGGTGATTGCTGGGTGCACGCAGGCACTTATGCCATTCAGAAAATGAATCTCAGACTTGGTAAAGATGCCAACGTAAATTTTCTTGAAACATTAAGTCTTATACAGGAGTATCGTTTGCTTGATGATTCTACCACATGGTTTTTGGCTAAAGATAAATTTGTTGTTGACATCACTCCAATCGGCAAACAAAGTCTTGGTTTTATTGGCCGCAAAACCACTACTTATAAAAATATTGTGATCAATGATTCTTCAGTAGTTCGTGAATTAAATAAAAACAAACTGCTTGAAGAAGTGATAACCTTACCCGGCGCTGCTGAAAAAGGAAAAGAATACTGGGCAACTGCCCGGCATGAAGATCTATCGAAGAATGAGAAAGGAATTATCAGAATGATCGATACACTTACGAATGCACCGGTTTTTAAAAGATTCACAAATACTCTCAATTTTATCGGAACAGGTTATTTGAATAAAGGAAATTTTCAATTAGGCCCCTGGTACAATTGGATGACGGGAAATTTATGGGAAGGTTTCAGGATCCGGTTTGATCTTGGAACCAATTATAAGTTTGACAGAAAATGGTGGTGGCACACTTACCTCGCTTATGGTTTTAAGGATAAAAAAGTAAAAGGTAAGGCAGAATTATTTTTTCTGCCTGCAAAACATCCGCGGACCTATTTCTATGGTTCCTATATGAATGATCTTGACTATGGACAAAGTTATATTGGTGAGGTTAGCAGCGATAACATCTTTGCATTGGCAATTCGCAAATCCGGAATTCCTATCAAGCGAATGAAAATTGAAGAATCAAGATTCGAATATTTTCATGAAACCAAATCCGGCTTCTCTGCTCTATTTGCTTCAGTGCTTAAACAATTCAACCCATTGGAAAACATTCCGCCGAAAGATTCATTCGCTGTTGCAAACGGCAAGCCTTTAAAAACATTTGAAGTATCTCTGCGGCTTCGCTTTGCTTATCTTGAAAAATTTTTAGAATCAAATTTTTTCCGCAGCAGTTTGGGTAGCCCCTATCCTATTCCTGAATTAAAAATTACACAAGGTATTTCCGGCGTTGGTAAAAGTGCATACAACTACACAAAGATCATGGTGAGTATCCATGATTATATTAAAATTCCTCCCTATGGAAATTTTGATTTCAATGTATATGCAGGCAAAACCTTTGGCACGTTGCCTTACACTTTTCTTGACATTGCTCCGGGTAATGAACTTTACTACTATAACAAGTATGCATTCAGCCTCATGAACAAATATGAATTCATTCATGATGAATATGCCGGCATCAGTTTCGAGCATAATATCGGCAATGGTATCTTTCGCTGGTTGCCCAAGCTGAAGTTCCGCCAGTTTTATACTATTAAAACTTTATGGGGCGGATTGAGTGATGCAAACAAGACCCTCAATTTTAAACCCGGTTACGAATTTGAAACTCTTGATGGGCGAACCTATCTCGAACTCGGAACCGGCATTGATAATATTCTAAAAGTTCTTCGTGTTGATTTTGTTTGGAGGGTGTTGCCTACGCCATTGCCCAATGAATCAAATAAGCGATTTGGCATCTTCGGAAGTTTCAGGGTTACTTTTTAATACAAGGATGATCTATCATTTATCCGCAGGCCTCATTGAAACAATTTTATCTACGATGAAGGGACTATAACCTCTCCATGGAATTGCTCCTTTATATTCTTTATAATGCAGATCAAAATGATTACCGCTATTATTCATTAGTATTTTGGCAATGCTATCATTCACAACTGAAAATTCAAATTCATAAGATTGTATTGCACCAGGTGTCTTTGAACGAAAACCAGATTGTATCAACTTACCCTCATAGGTTTTAAAAAGATTCCCCTTCTTCACTACATAATTCAGTTCTCCTGATTTTACTCCTTCGCCAAATACAAAATAATATTTCCACCAAAAAACAAAAATGAGTGAAAGGATGAAAATGATCCCCACCCATTTGAGGATCTTTTTAATCCCGCTTTTCCTTGTTCGTTGAATATCTGTCATTCGTTCTTTTTAAAAATATGATTCTAACACGAATGTACGATTGTCTTCCCGTAGCGGTACGAATACTGTTATAAGTAAGTATTATGTGTCCAGCTTCGAATTACTATTAAGCTTTTGTTGCGTCGCACTCTTCAACTTCCGGTAATTCTATTCAACTTTTCACTACCTTCCTTTTTAACTTTTGATTTTTGACTTTTTAATTTTCTTAAAATGTCTCACTATATTCTTGCACTTGACCAGGGCACTACCAGCAGCCGCAGTATTGTTTTTGATAAACAGGGAAACATTATCAGTGTTGCACAAAAAGAATTCAAACAAATATTTCCTAAGCCCGGATGGGTAGAGCATGATGCCGAAGAGATCTGGAGCACACAATTTGGCACCATGGCCGAAGCAGTGGCAAAGGCCGGCATCACGATGAAACAAGTGGCAGGTATTGGCATCACGAACCAGCGGGAAACAACGGTGGTATGGGAACGCAGCACAGGCAAACCAATTTATCATGCTATCGTTTGGCAAGACAGGAGAACTGCTTCTTTTTGCGATGAATTGAAAGCAGCAGGTCACGCAACTATAATACAGCAAAAAACCGGATTGGTGATCGACGCCTATTTCTCTGCTACAAAACTGAAATGGATATTGGATAATGTAAGCGGCGCAAGAGCAAAAGCAGAAAAAGGAGAGCTGGCATTTGGTACTATTGATAGCTGGCTTGTCTGGAAACTGAGTGGTGGTAATATTCATGTCACTGATGTTTCTAATGCATCAAGAACGATGTTGCTGAATATTCATACCTGTCAATGGGATGATGAGCTGCTGAAACTTTTTAATATTCCGACATCAGTTTTACCGGAAGTAAAACCTTCTAGTAAAATTTATGGAACGACTGCAAGTGCTGTTCCCGAAATTAAAATTCCAATCGCCGGCATTGCCGGTGATCAGCAAGCCGCATTATTTGGTCAGTTGTGTACAACACCCGGCATGGTAAAGAATACTTACGGCACAGGTTGTTTTATGTTGATGAATACCGGAGAAAAAGCGATCACATCAAAAAATAATTTGCTGACAACAATTGCATGGCAGATCGATGGTAAAACTGTATATGCATTGGAAGGAAGTGTATTTATTGCCGGTGCAGTGGTGCAATGGTTGAGAGATGGATTAAAGATGATCCGCAATTCTGCAGAAGTGGAACCATTGGCTGCCACTGTAAATGATAGCGAAGGCGTTTATATCGTTCCTGCATTTGCAGGGCTTGGCACCCCGCATTGGAACCAGCATGCCCGTGGAAGTATATTCGGATTGACAAGAGGAAGCAGCAATGCACATATTGCAAGAGCTGCGCTTGATAGCATCGCTTACCAAACCTATGATGTATTAAAAGCAATGGAAGCCGATGCCGGAATCTCCATTGCTGAATTAAGAGTTGATGGCGGCGCTACAATTAATAATACGTTGATGCAATTCCAGAGTGATATCCTGAATACAAAAGTGATCCGTCCGAAAATTACAGAGACAACGGCGCTTGGTGCTGCTTATTTAGCCGGCCTTGCAGTTGGTTATTGGAAAAATGTTGATGAGATACAAAAACAATGGCAGGTTGATAAAGAATTTTCTCCATCAATGAACGATGAGAAAAGAAATGAATTGGTGAATGGATGGCAAAGAGCAGTGAAGGCGGCCATCGCATGGGCAAATACAAAATAAAAAAATGTTCAACGCTCAACTATCAATGCTCAATATTCATTTATAAAGCTTACTCAAATTGAGAGTTGAATATTGAACATTGAGCATTGAACGTTTTTACTCAATACATAAAAGAAATTAGTTGAGAAGAGAAAAAATGATAGAACAACTAGGGGCTACCACTGAGTTCGACATCTGCATCATCGGTGGCGGGGCTACTGGTTTGGGTATTGCTGTTGATGCTGCATCAAGAGGATGCAAAACAATTTTACTGGAGAAATATGATTTCGCAAAAGGAACATCATCACGCAGCACAAAATTGGTACATGGTGGCGTTCGTTATTTACAACAGGGAAATATAAAACTGGTGATGGAAGCTTTGAAAGAAAGAGGATTGCTGAAAAAGAATGCGCCTCACCTGGTAAAAAATCAATCTTTTGTTATACCAAATTATAAATGGTGGGAGAATTCTTTTTACGGAGTTGGTTTGAAGGTTTACGATTGGATGGCAGGAAGTTTAGGATTGGGCCCTTCCCAATTTTTAAGCAAAGAAGAAACACTTGCATTAGCTCCGAATCTTGATGAAGAGGGATTACGTGGCGGCGTTCTTTATCATGATGGACAGTTTGATGATGCACGGCTTGCGATTCATCTTGCCATGACAGCAGCAGATCACGGAGCAGTTGTAATAAATTATATGAGTGTGGAAGGATTGATGAAGGCTGAAGGAAAAGTTTGCGGTGTACTTGCAGAAGATATGTTGACAGCTGCTTCCCAAAGCCTGCCTACCGGACAGGCAAGCTCAGCAGTTGAAATAAAAGCTAAAGCAGTTATCAATGCAACTGGAATTTTTTCAGACAACATTGTAAAAATGGATGACCCGGCTGCAGCTCCATTGATCTCTCACAGCCAGGGCATTCATCTTGTATTTGATAAAGAATTTCTTTTATCAGATACTGCCATTATGATACCCAGAACAGATGATGGAAGGGTATTATTTGCTGTTCCCTGGCATAATAAAATAATTGTAGGTACAACTGATACACCGGTATCATTTCCTGTAGAGACAAGGCATGCCTTGTCTCTACAAATGGCGGAACCCGTTGCTTTGAAAGAGGAAATTGATTTTGTGATGCAGCATATTCACCGCTACTTAAAAAAAGATCCATCATATAACGATGTTCGCAGTGTATTTGCAGGGTTAAGACCATTGGTAAAAAGTAATTCCAGGATCACATCCGCTATTTCAAGAGATCATCATATTGCAGTTTCTGATTCGGAACTTATCAGCATTACCGGTGGTAAATGGACAACGTATCGTAAGATGGCTGAAGATGTAATGGAAATTGCGGTTCATAAAGCAGGAATAAGTGAAAAGGAATGTGTGACTAAAAATTTACACATACACGGATATAAAGAAAGTAATGACTATACAAAGCCTTTATATTATTATGGAACTGATGAAGCTGCTATTAAGGATCTGATCAAAAAAGATAATTTGCTTTCTGAATTGATACATCCCATACTGCCATATATCAAAGCAGAAATTATTTGGGCCGTTCAAAATGAAATGTGCATGACGGTTGAAGATGCACTGACAAGAAGAACAAGGGCATTATTGCTTGATGCAAAAGCGGCAATAGAATCAGCCCCATTGGTTGCAAACATGATGGCGAAAGAAATGGGAAAAGATGAAAATTGGATAAAAGAACAAATCCATAATTTTAGTTTAACAGCAAAGAAGTATCTTCCCAATTATTAATTTTTAATCACTAATTATTAATTATATGAGTCCTTTCATTGGTGAATTTATCGGAACCATGCTACTCATCATCCTGGGTGATGGTGTAGTGGCAAATGTTGTTTTGAATAAAACCAAAGGCAATAACGGCGGATGGATCGTTATCACTTTTGGTTGGGCCATGGCTGTGTTTCTTGGTGTCTATGTATCTACAAGTCTTGGTGGCAGCGGTCATTTGAACCCGGCAGTAACAATTGCAATGACTGCATTCAATAAATTCGATTCTTCTTTATTACCAACCTATATCCTTGCACAATTTGCCGGTGCAATCACAGGAGCAATAATTGTCTGGCTTGCTTATAAACAACATTTTGATGCAACCGATGATAAAGATGGAAAACTTGCTGTCTTTTGCAATGCGCCAGCTATAAGAGGTCCACTATACAATTTAATTACAGAGATCATCGGCACATTTGTTCTAGTATTTGGCGGTATGGCTATGTCAAAATCTGCGTCATCGCTTGGAACATTAGATGCATTGCCTGTTGGCTTACTTATACTAGGCATTGGTTTATCACTCGGCGGCCCAACAGGTTATGCCATTAATCCTGCAAGAGATCTCGGACCACGCATTGCTCATTTTATTTTACCAATAAAAAATAAACGTGACAGTGATTGGAGTTATAGCTGGATACCGGTTGTTGGACCAATACTAGGTGCATTACTTGCTGCTTATATTTTTAAATTATTTTAATATGAAAAAAGTATTCATCATTATTGTTTGTTTTGGTCTTTTAAATTTTAAAGCTATGTCGCAAGATGCTGAAACAAGATTAAAAGAAAAAGGGATTGTATTAACAGCTCCCGGAAAACCAGTAGCGAATTATGTAAATGCAGTTCGTGTTGGCAATCTTTTATTTCTTGCTGGCAAAGGACCAACAAATCCCGATGGCAGCAACATTACCGGCAAAGTAGGAAGAGAGCTGACCATTGAACAGGGTTATGAAGCAGCAAGATTAACTGCTCTGAATCATTTGGCAGTTTTAAAAACTGAGCTTGGTAGTTTGAATAAAGTAAAACGAATTGTAAAGGTGCTGGGCATGGTAAACTGCACTGAGGATTTTAAAGATCAGCCAAAAGTAGTGAATGGTTATTCCGACCTGATGGTTGAAATTTTCGGGGACAAAGGAAAACATGCAAGATCAGCAGTGGGTATGTATGCATTACCTATGAATATTGCTGTGGAAGTGGAAGTGATCGTGGAGATAGAAGATTAAAAATGCCAGCCAAAAATGGCCGGCATTTTATGAAGGAATATAAATTTTTAAATTACTAATGCAATAAGCAGAATCACCAACCATACAACCCAACCGATCCATGCCCATTTTACCCTACTCTTCTTTTTATCATCATTGATCAGGTAAGCAATCAAAACACCAATAAGCCCAAGCAGGAGACCGAGGAAAAAACCGCCGGCATGAAAACCACCAGAGCCTTCTGCCATTTTATTAAAATACTTCTGAACTTTTTTCTTGTTAAAAGTTCCATCGGGATTAATGCTTTTTCTTAATTGCTTTTGGCTAAGCGTAAATCCTAATTTATCCGTTAGTTTCATTTTCTTGCCAGTTAATGCTTCAAAATCTTTCAGTTTAATAACCGAAAGATCCTGGAGAGAAATCATTTGTCCGGATTTACCAATGGGCAAATAAATTTCGCTGGCTTTTAAGGGGATTGTTGCATTGACAACTGAAGTAGAATAAGCAACTGATAATGTGGTTATGAAAACAATAAAAGCTAAGATCTTTTTCATAAACAGAAGTTTTGGTTAAATAATAATTCTAATTTACGATTTAATTTTCTAAGAAGTAAAAATCTGTTTGGTTCTCAAATGCAGAGAAAGCATTGAAGATCCCGGCTATAGATACCTGTAATAAGATCGTTAAGTAAATTATATCCTTTCTATAGCTTGTAATATGGTGTTACAGGCTTTGTTTATTTCATCTTCTGAGATGATCAAAGGCGGCGAAATGCGTAAACAATTTGAAGCAAATAAAAACCAATCCGACATCACTCCATTTCTAATACATTCATCTATCACTTTTTTATTTATTTCAAAAGATTCAAACTCAATTGCCATCCATAAACCGCAAGAACGGATAGACCTGATTTTGGGGTGAATGAGAAATGATTTAAAGAAATATTCTTTCTCTTTAACAGCATCAATAATCTTTTCATCCAGTAACACTTTCAATGAAGCCATTCCAGCAGTGCAACAAACAGGATGACCGCCGAAAGTAGTTATATGACCAAGTATTGGATTTTGAGTAAATGCATCCATTAATTTTTTATCGGCAATAAAAGCTCCGAGCGGCATTCCCCCGCCCAATGCTTTTCCAAGAATTAATACATCCGGAATGATTGAAAAATTTTCAAAGCCCCAGAGTTTACCTGTTCTTCCAAATCCTGCCTGTATTTCGTCAAGGATTAAAAGCGTTCCTGTTTCTGTACATTTTTTTCTGAGTGCCTGCATCCATTCCTTTGTTGGAACGATAATTCCTGCTTCGGCTTGTATTGTTTCGGCGATCACACAAGCCGTTTTTTCTGAAATTTCATTCAGCGATTCAAAAGAATTATATTCAAGATGCAGAACATCAGGCAATAAAGGTCGAAAAGCATTTCGCCAGTATTCATTGCCGATAATGCTTAATGCTCCTTGCGTTGAGCCATGATAAGAGTTTTTAAAAGCAATGATCTGTGTTCTGTTCGTTACTCGTTTTGCAAGTTTCATCGAACCTTCAATTGCTTCGGCGCCTGAATTAGTAAAGTAAACTGAGTTGAGCGATGCCGGCAAATTTTCTGCAAGCAGTTTGGCGTATTGCACTTGCGGTGATTCTATAAATTCTCCATAAACCATCACATGCATGTAAGCGTCAAGTTGCTTCTTTATTGCTTCAATTACTTTAGGATGCCGATGGCCAATGTTGGCTACGCTGATGCCTCCGATAAGATCAATGTATTCTTTTCCGTTTACGTCATAAAGCAAACAACCTTCAGCTTTTGCAATTTCAAATGCTAATGGTGATGGTGAAGTTTGGGCAATATGCTTTAAGAAAAGTTCTCTCTGATTCAATAGAAAAATTTAACCGCAAAGGACGCAAAGATTTCGCAAAAAGGCGAAAAGAAATTCTATAATTTGCGATGATGAATAGAATTCCAAATGTACAAGAGTGCGACGCAAGGGAAGATGATAAGAGTTAATGAAGTTGATAATAAAAAAATAAAAACCATAAACTCCAAACTAAACCATGCCTGTAATACTTCCTGTAGAAAATAAATTTCCTGAATTTGGCAGCAATTGTTTTTTAGCGCCTAACTCAACTATTGTTGGCGATGTTGTGATGGGTGATGATTGCAGCATTTGGTTCAATGCCGTTGTTCGCGGTGATGTGAATTTTATAAGAATGGGAAACAAAGTGAATGTGCAGGACGGTGCATGCATTCACTGCACTTATCAAAAATTTGGAACGACTATTGGTAATAATGTTTCTATCGGGCATAATGCAATTGTGCATGGATGCACCGTAAATGATAATGTACTGATTGGTATGGGTGCTATTGTAATGGATGGTGCAGTGGTGAATAGTAATACGATCATTGCTGCCGGGGCTGTTGTGCTTGAAGGAACGATCTGTGAAGCGGGCAGTATTTATGCAGGTGTGCCTGCAAAAAAAGTAAAGGATATTCCACAGGAAATGATAAGCGGAGAGATTGACAGAATAGCCAATAATTATGTGCGATATGCAGATTGGTTCAGGGAGAAATCTTAATGGTTTTTATAGGGGCAAAACCTTGATTTTTTTAAACTTTTAAACTGATAATTTTCCACGCTTAGTACATTTACTCTGGCAAAAGCAATTTTTCCTGCGTAAATTCGTTGAAACAAAAATGCAATACATGAAAGCCGTAAGAACTCTCTTCATTTGTGTAAGCCTGATGTTGGCGCTTTCATCTTGTAAACTCTGGGGAAACATTTTCAAACCTAAGTATGGCTGTAAGACCGACGGACGAAATATTGGCGCAGAAAAATTAGCAACCGGTGATCCTGAAGCTGAAAAAGCAGCAAGAAAAGCAAAGAAGTTTAAGTCGTAACGAGATATAATATTTCGATATCTTAAACCAAGTCCCAATATTCTTTTCTAAACCTAAAACGTACAACTATGAGCCTTACCCTACGCATTGCCCTTGGCTGCACAGAAGCCATTCTTGATGATGACGGCGGTCTGAAACGATTCTACCAGGTTGCCGATATTCTCAGCAAAGATTTTCATATTGATTTTCGCCGCAAGGAAGATGATTTCGACAGTATTGACTGGGATTTCAATTTCCATGGCAATTCCCTGACACTGCATTACAACATTTACACCGGTGTTTCTCTTTATCCTACGCATACAAAAAATGCAAGGAAAAATGAGAACAAAGCTGTTGTTGAACTTGCTAATGTTTTAGAAGGGAAGTTGATCAATATAGATATGAATAGACGCACTGCCTGAGTACCTCATTCATTCATTATAAAGTTATATTACTGACCCTGTGCCAGTGAATATGCTTTTTTATCGCCCCACATGTTCAGCAATTCGAAAGAACATATTTTAAAGTTCCCGCTAAGACTTACATACAATCCAATTACATCCTGCTGAAAAAGCGGTTCTCCATCAAGTGATTCAAATCTTGCATTATATTGATTAACGAGATTAGTATATACCGAACCTGTTGGCCACACTTGTGTACCGCGATTACTGATGCTGACAAGTTTGAACTTTACTCCTGCATGTCGTTCGCATTTTTTGGCAATTATTAATGGCTGTTCGGCGCTTTCAATAAACATATCCACTCCGATAATTTTCTCTTCATTCATTTCTGCTGAAACAAGCATTGGATTTTTTTCCAGTTTAAAATGAGTAGGTGTTGCAGGCATGTTTGGTAGCATTGGCTTGGCTCCCACTGACGGTTCTTTACCAAAATTTCCAATGATAGCATCTGCAAACTGAGTTGTGTTAACTGATGGAATTGATTTGTCGCCGAAGTCACCAGTGTGAACTCCATGTTCCAAAGTATAAAGCAATGCATTTTCAATGACAGCAGCATTCTCCATCATACCAAGATGGCGAAGCATGGCAATTCCGCTAAGAAGCAAAGCCGTTGGATTGGCAATATTTTTTCCGGTAATATCTGGCGCAGTTCCATGTACTGCTTCAAAAATGCAGATATGATCGCCAATATTAGCAGAAGGTGCAAAACCCAAACCACCTACAAGACCTGCGCATAGATCTGAAACAATATCACCCTGCAAATTGGTTAGCACGACAACATCAAATGTGTCAGGTCTTGTTACCAATTTCATACAAAGATCATCAACAATAACATCATCAGCTTTTAATTGCGGATATTCTTTTGCCACTTCATAAAAACATTCAAGGAAAAGACCATCGGTGATCTTCATGATGTTTGCTTTGTGACTGCAAGTAATGCGTCTTGCATTTTTCTTTTTAGCCATTTCAAAAGCATAACGAATTACCTGTAAACTTCCCGGCCTTGTGATAAAACGGCGGCTTAATGCTACATCATGTGTGAGCATATGCTCTATACCACCATAAGTATCTTCAATATTTTCTCTTACAATAGTTATATCAATTGGTATTCCTGCTTTGCTGAAAACAGTATCAACTCCATGAAGTGTTTGAAAAACTCTTTTGTTTGCGTAAGTGTTCCATGTTTTGCGTGCAGTTACGTTTACACTCTTTACTCCTTTACCTTTTGGAGTTTCCATAGGACCTTTGAACAGGATACCATGTGATTCGATGGTTTGTTTTGCTTCAGGCGTCATGCCGTTTGAATACCCTTTATCAAAAACCCATTTCCCCATATCTACATATTCGTATTCAAGGGGGACATTATTTGCGGTAAAAATTTTCAGCACAGCTTCCATTATTTCTGGGCCAATTCCATCTCCTTTTGCTACAGCTATTTTCATATCCGGTTATTAAATTTTTTTAAGTTCTTATTTGTGCCGCAAAATTAGGATAACTACTATATCACCATGAATTAAAATGGTGATTAACCAGAACATTTTTTTGTTTACTTTTACCCAAAATGAACCCGATGATCAGCCTTATCTCAGAGGGTGTGGAAGTTAGTGTAGAAACATTCTACCAGCAGGATTACAGCAACCCTATGCAATCCGAATACATGTTTGCTTACCGCATAGCCATCGAAAATCACAACTCATTCCCTGTAAAGCTTCATCGCAGGCACTGGCACATATTTGACAGCAATGGAACATACAGAGAAGTGGAAGGCGAAGGTGTGGTGGGTGTTCAACCAACTCTTAGCCCCGGTGAAAAATATCAATATGTAAGTGGCTGCAATCTGCGAACAGAAATAGGAAAAATGCATGGTACTTATCAAATGGAAAATCTCAATAGTAAAACTTTTTTTGATGTCAATATCCCTCCTTTTGAGATGTTTGTTCCGTTTAAAGGCAATTAACTACTTCGGCTTGTATTTCGCCTGTTCCAAAATTTTTCTTGCATCTGTTTTTAAAACATCCGTCAAGGTCATTGATGGATTTTTCTCTGCAAATTTTTTTACAATTCGCAAGCCCACCCACTGCCCGATATTACCGGGCGATGATGGCGACATTGATTGGGTAAAGGGAGCTTCGCCAATATAATTCTGTAGTGTTAATGGGTCTTTTGAATACAGATCTTTCTCGGTGGTAATAATTTCATTCCAGATCAAACCTTCATTTTCTTTGCACCAGTTTAATTGTTGTTTTGTATACCCTGTTTTAATTGAATCATGAGTTGCAGGCATAAACTTATCAAGTAACCACCATAGCTTTCCTTTTTCTATCATTTGTTCAACAAGCCCTTTACCCAAACTTTTATCAGGAGATATATCATCTGTAATAAGTTTCATTGCATCGGCAACAATATATTTTTTGTCAAAACGCCTGCTTCGGTATTCAGGGGCAATATTAGTAATGTAATAAGGGTCTTTGTAAAGCGAAAAATTACTGCCGAGATAAAACTGCAGGGAAATACCCAAAAAATCTTCTGTCAAAAAATTTGTTGTTAGTTCTCCGTATGAATTCCTGGCAAAAGCATCTGGCGGACCCACGATTGTTACCAGCTTCGGAACTTTATACTCAGGAAAATAATACTTCACATACCGATATGACTGTTCAAATTCTTTTTTGACATCATTCATGTTTTCAAATGTCCTATTAGCCGAATCAGCCAGGAATTGGTTTTGCCTGATGAAGCGAACCACACTTTCACGTTGAAGTGTGTCACTCAAGCCAAGTATGTTATTAATAAAAATGGGAAATATAGAAGGATACTTTGCAGCTAATGCCGAAAGCCCTATATCAATTACGGTAGTATCCATTGAAAAAAAGTCCTTATCGAATCTTTCAACCGGCACATCGACTTTTATTTTAGAAACGTCAGGCCCCTTACTGTCATTTGAACAAGAAAAAAAGAAAAGGATACTGAAAATTAGTATGGCAGTTATACGCATAGGAAATGATAAACGATTGTAATTACTGTATGTTGTGCACGAAGATAATAGAAAGAAAAATTTAACCTCTTTAAAGGCGGTCGTTGTAAATTTGCAGTATGAAGATCGCCTTAGCGCAACAGAATTATCATATCGGCAATTTTGAAGATAATACCCGGAAGATCATTGAAGGAATCAACAAGGCCAAAGAACAAGGCGCTGACCTCGTGGTATTTTCCGAGCTATGTGTCTGCGGCTATGCTCCCGGCGATTTTCTCGAATTCCCTGATTTTATCAATAAATGCTACGAAGCCATTGACCGCATAAAACAACATGCGGATACCATTGGTGTGCTGATCGGTTCGCCGGCTCATAATACTCAAAAAGAAGGAAAGGATCTTTTCAATGCGGTCTTTCTTCTTTATGAAAAAGAAATAAAAGGCGAGATACATAAAACACTTTTACCAAACTATGATGTGTTTGATGAGTACCGGTATTTCGAACCGGCTTATGATTGGAAAGTGCTTGAGTTCAAGGGGAAAAAATTAGCAGTAACAATTTGCGAGGATATCTGGAACATGGGCGATAATCCTTTGTATCGCATTACTCCAATGGAAAAATTAATGCCATACAATCCGGATGTGATGATCAATCTTTCTGCATCACCATATAATTATGCGCAGGATGTTGTTCGCAATAGCATTATCAAGGCGCATACATTGAAATATAAACTCCCGATGCTTTATTGCAATGCTATCGGTTCACACACGGAAATTATTTTTGATGGCGGAAGTCTCGTCTATGATATTAACGGCAGGAAGGTGAAAGAAATGAAATATTTCGAAGAAGATTTTGAAAAGTTTGACCTGAATGAATTATTAAAAAAAGATAATTCGATAAAGCACCCTGTTGGTGAAAAATATTTTTACTCCGCAAAAGAAGTTGGCACCGGTGAAGATATTCTTGCATATTTAACCAATGATAAAAATATTGACGAGATATATCATGCATTGATACTTGGTATCAGGGATTATTTTAAAAAAATGGGATTTAGCAAAGCAATACTTGGCGCAAGCGGGGGAATTGACAGCGCCGTCACACAAGTATTAGCGGTTCATGCATTGGGAAAAGAAAATGTAAGTGTTCTTTTAATGCCTTCGCAGTTTTCATCAACACATTCAGTGGAAGATGCAGAACAATTAAGTAAAAATCTCGATTGCCAGCACAATATCATTCCTATCAAAAATATTTTTGAAAGTTTTCTTACTGAACTTAAACCTGTTTATAAAGATCTTCCGTTTGGTTTGGCAGAAGAAAATATACAGGCAAGAACAAGAGGCAATCTTTTAATGGCTGTCGCAAACAAGTTTGGATATATTTTACTTAATACTTCTAATAAAAGTGAATTAGCGACTGGCTATGGAACGTTGTATGGAGATATGGCTGGTGGACTTAGTGTATTGGGAGATGTTTATAAAATACAGGTGTATGCTTTGGCAAAATATATTAATCGGGAAAAAGAGGTCATTCCATTAAATATCATCAATAAAGCACCTTCTGCTGAATTGCGACCAAATCAAAAAGACAGTGACAGCCTTCCAGAATATGATACGCTTGACAGGATCTTATACGAATACATTGAACTACGCAATGGCCCTAAAGAATTAAAAGCAAAGGGCTATGATTCTTCACTTGTGGATAGAGTTTTAAAACTGGTAAATACAAACGAATACAAACGCAAACAGTTTTGCCCGGTACTTCGTATCAGTTGCAAAGCATTTGGTGTTGGAAGAAGACTACCAGTTGTTGGTAAATATCTTTCCTGAACTATTAATGTATAAATGTAAGCTCTACCGTAGTTGGTGGATTTGGTGCAATGGTCATGTTCTGAGAAACCACCAGGATTACATCATTTAATAATACAATTGTAAATACTCCTGAGCCACCGCTGACAAGCGGAGTAGACAAATTCACTTGATCGCCATTATTTTGAAATACCCATGTAAAGCTCGATGGTGAAGCCGGAGTGCATACATTGGTGCTTTCATTTATTGTCCCTGTACCATTTGCAACAAAAAGTATCGTATTATCTTTGAAACATGCAGGAACCAGTGCAGTTACATCTGTTCCGCCAGCTTTGGCGCTGCTGAATTTCCATGAAGACTTTGTGATATTATCCGTGTTTGAAGGTGGCGGATTATCGTTTTTATTACAATTGCTGAAAAATAATGTTGTAAAACAAAGGGCTAAAAAGAGAATAAGTTTATTCATAGTTTCTGAATTTGATTTTTGAAAAATACTCAAAGTTTTTGGGCTTTAAAAGCATCTGAGCTTAATTAGTAATAACGATACTTGCCGCTATAAATTTTACTCTCCTCGCTTATTTATATCTATTTATCCTTAGAATCCATTTAAATCCTGAATTTCGTGGTTCTATGAGGGCACTTGTTTACAAATCAACGGGCAGTTGGTACACGGTCAAAAATCAGGCCGGGGACTTTTATAATGCACGGCTAAAGGGGATTTTTAAAATTGATGATATTACCTCTACCAACCCTGTTGCCGTTGGCGATGAGGTAGAGATTGAGGCAGAGAATGAGATTGAGAATACAGTTACAATCACTAAAATTTATGATCGTAGAAATTATGTAAACAGGCAATCGCCGAGACAAAAATACCAGCATCATATTATCGCCGCTAATCTTGACCAGTCCGTTGTATTTGCCACATTGAAGGAGCCAAAGACATCACAAGGCTTTATCGATCGGTTTCTTGTTGCATGCGAAATGTATCATGTGCCCGCAGCTATTGTATTTAATAAAGCTGATCTGCATAGAAAAAAAGAAGATGAGAAATATTTCGGATGGAAACAGATGTATGAAAAAATCGGATATAGAACTTTTCTTATAAGCGTTGAGAAAGGAATGGGAATAGATGAAGTGAGAGGTCTATTAAAAGATAAAATTTCTTTATTAAGTGGACATAGCGGTGTGGGTAAATCAACTTTTATAAATATTATTTGCCCTCAATTGACAATAAAAACACAGGATGTAAGCGGCTGGAGCGGCAAGGGATTGCACACTACAACTTTTGCCGAAATGTATGATCTTCCTTTTGGTGGTAAAATAATTGATACCCCTGGATTGAGAGAGTTTGGCCTGGTTGATATTTCAAAACAGGAACTGTCACATTATTTTCCGGAGATGAGGAGCAGGATCAATGAATGCCAGTTCAACAACTGCTTGCATATAAACGAACCGGGCTGTGCCGTAAAAAAGGCATTGGAAGATGAAGAGTTAAATATTGATCGCTACATCAGCTATTGCAATATTCTGGATTCAATCGAAGAAAGAAAATATTAATTAATATAATTATGGGCCAAAAAACTTTTAAATACTCAAATGGTGAGGTCACTATTGTTTGGCAACCGGAACTATGTATTCATTCAGGAAATTGTGTCCGCGGTTTACCAGAAGTTTTCAAATCAAAAGAAAAACCGTGGATCACAGCGGAAGGTGCAACTACTGATAAAATAATTGCACAGGTAAAAAAATGTCCGAGTGGAGCGTTGAGTTATTTTATGAATGATGAATTGAAATCTAATAAAGAATAAATAAAGTTACATTCAACAATTATTTAGGTTTTATGTCACCCCGTCAATTTATAACTATTGCTGTTTCATTAATATGCTTTTCCCATTCAGGATACACGCAACCTTATGCAGTATTGTCTGGTGTAATTCTAAATGCAAGAGAAGACTCAATCACATTTCGTTATAATGATAACGGAAAAGGGATTTTTGTTAAGACCCGATTAATAAATAATTTTTTCAATATAAGAATAAAAATAAGCGGCCCTTCTAATATTGAAATATCAGATGGCATAGGATACATAAGTGGAATTATAGAGCCAAGAGACAGCATTATTATCCATGCGGATTTCAGCAACGAAAAATTGTCACCGGAATTTGCTGGCCGGGGGAAAGGGAAATTTATTTATAGACAAAGTTATACTTCCTTATTTCCATTACTAAACGAACGGATAACTGCAGCAAGGCTGGACAAAAGCCCTGTTGATTTTTTGCTCTCTGTTATTGATTCTGTGGAGAACTCCTATTTACAATCTTTAAACAGTTTCAGAAAAGACATGAGCAAAGAAGTTTACCTGATTTTCAGAGGTGACCTGGAAGGATATTTATGGCAGGTTCGTTCACAAATTCCGTCCTTTTTATATAATAAGCCGCTAAATGATTTGATAAAAAGAAATAGTGACAGTATTACAATAAAATTCCAACAACAACAGAAGTCATTTATAAATTTTAAAGAAGCATATTATAAATCAGGAATTTATGTTTTAACCGTTGCCGGAACACTGGACGCCATCTATAAAAGCAATTTTCCCGACAGTATAAATAATATAGAATATAAATACAAGTATATATCTCAACATCTACCGCCCAAGCTACGGATTCCTGTTATATCCAATTTGCTTACGGAGGATATTAAGTCCCGCCAAAATAGAATTGCGTTAGAAAGTGTAATTAAGCAAACTTTTAAAAGTTCTTCTGATTCGGTTTCCAAAAATAATTTCACAAAAATACTAAATGATATTTTTCAGCTAAAGGAAGGCGAGAAAGCTCCTGATTTTAAACTTGAAAATACAAGGGGAGAAGATGTCCGGCTGTCTGACTTTAATGGAAAGGTGATTTATATGGATTTTTGGTTTGCAGACTGTGCCCCATGTCATCAACTTTTTAAACAACTGAAAAGTGTCAAAGAGTATTTTAAAGCTGATAGCAATGTTGTTTTCCTTAATATTTCAATAGACAACAAAGAAGTATGGCAAAAGACGTTCTCTAAATTCAAAATAGAAGGCTACCATGTATTTACTGAAGGAAAAGAAGCAACTCATCAAGTTATTAACGACTATCAAGTTTATGGCTATCCCACTAACAGGCTAATTGACAGAAAAGGAAAATTCTTCATAATAGTCCCATCTGATAATCCTGAAGAACTCATTAAACAAATTAATGAAGCCTTGAAGAACTAGATCTAACCTACCCTTTTTACATTCTTATATCCATTCTTGACTAACCATTGCATCACCTTTTCCCTTTGATCTCCCTGTATAATTATTTCTCCTTCTTTTGCAGAACCACCTGTTCCGCAAAATGATTTTAATTTTTTCCCCAGATCTTCAAGTTCGTCTTCTTTGCCAATAAAACCT
>Ga0209797_10000193_pt1 | contig 28352 bp, 23 predicted proteins | sample DOMMetBare3Fresh_2_FD_187472 | JGI IMG/M metagenome (GOLD analysis project Ga0209797, IMG submission 187472) | Wetland sediment microbial communities from St. Louis River estuary, USA, under dissolved organic matter induced mercury methylation -... | ecosystem: Environmental > Aquatic >... | reverse complement strand
CAACGTTGCCGCCAATGTAACACCCCGTCCAGCTGAAGTACGCCGGTGGTGCCTTGTAGTAAGGTGCCTTTACTGGAAGGTCCGCGGCGAGAGCTGAACCACCCGCCAACACAAGAGCTGCCGTAGCAGCAAAAAAACTCTGCTTCATCACGCTACCCCACGCATAGGATGACAGGAACAAGTGAGGTATTATTAACCTTACTCGACCAAGAAAGCTGTTGCAGGCATGTTACAGGTGATGGAAATCTGTAACGGAATACTTCTTAGAGGTATTATAATACTAACTATCGCTTGTCGTTCGATTTTCCGACTCGAAGCGCAACACCTACAGACCAACGAGCTCCAATTGCGGCAATACTTGCGATAAGGGACTGTCGGTTCCCCGCCTAGGAGTTCATGCATGGATCTGGGAATTTCCGGCCGCAAGGCCATCGTGTGCGCATCGAGCCGCGGGCTCGGGCGCGCCTGCGCGCAGGCGCTGGCGCAGGCGGGCTGCGAGGTGGTGATCAACGGGCTCGACGCGGCCAGGCTCGACGCGACCGCGGCCGAGCTGCACAAGGCGACCGGCGCCAACATCATTCCGGTGAAGGCCGACGTCGCCACCGCGGAGGGCCAGGCTGCATTGTTCGCCGCCTGCCCGGAGCCGGACATATTGGTCAACAACAACGCCGGGCCGCCGCCGCGCGAATTCCGCGAGCTCACGCGCGCGCAGATGCTCGAGGGCGTGACCGCCAACATGGTGGTGGCGATCGAACTCGTGCAGAAGGCAATCGTGCCGATGCAAGCGCGCCGCTTCGGCCGCATCGTCAACATCACCTCGGGCACCGTGAAGCTGCCGCAGGCGGGGCTCGATCTCTCATCCGCGGCGCGCGGCGGGCTCACCATCTTTCTCGCCGGCGTCGCGCGCCAGGTGGCGGCGAGCAACGTCACGATCAACAATCTGCTGCCTGGCGCGTTCGAGACCGACCGGCTCAAGACCGTGCTGGGCGGTGCCGCCAAGCGCAAAGGCATCAGCTACGAGGAGGCGAAAGCCGAGCGCATCGCGTCCATCCCGGCCAAGCGCCTGGGCGATCTCGACGGCTTCGGCGCCGCCTGCGCTTTCCTGTGCTCGGCGCAGGCGGGCTTCATCACCGGACAGAACTTGACGATCGACGGCGGCGCGTTCCCGGGGGTGTTTTGAAGTGATGCGAAACAGCTAACCCAGGCCGCTGGCGAGCATGCGGCGCGGGTCGCACCGCAAGCCGTCGACCAGCGGACCGAGATGGCGCTCGTAGCGGCGCCAGCGCCCGACCGAGCTGTCGTAGATCGGCTGGCGCACCTGCCATTGGCTCGGCGTCTGCACCACGCGGCGAGTGTGCTGGAAGGCGAGACAGGCCTCGTGCCATTGCAGGCCGAGGTGAGCGACCATGCGGCGGGCCGCCTGGTCGAGATCGCGGACCACGTCCTCATAACGCACGTCGAGGATCGCCACCGGCAACGCGCCAGCCCAATGCTGCATCAGAAGCTCGTAGAAGCGGTGATACTGGCCGAGCGTGCGCAGATCGTTGCTGTAGGAATGCGCTTCGGAGAAGTGCTGGCAGTAGCACGACACGCAGACATCCATCGGATCGCGCACGCAGTGAATGACGCGCGCCTTCGGAAACAAGAGCGCGATCCAGCCCAGCACCAGAAAATTGTGCGGCATCTTGTCGACAACGCGCGCCCGCCCCTTGCCGCGACGCGCAAGCGTTGAGAGGTAGCGCTTGGCCTGCCGACGGACGGCTTCGGCCGGAAGATCGCGCAGGCCGGCAAAGAAAGCGTCGGAGCCCCATGGCTGCGGCACGGCTTCGCGCAGCGTGCGCTCGATATCGGGCAGCTCGCCGACGCCGGCGACATCGGGATGGCTCGCCAGGATCTGCTCCACCAGCGTCGTGCCGGACCGCGGCAATCCGACGACAAAGACCGGCTGTTCGGACGGATCGCCAAATTCAGCCCGCTGCGCAAAAAACGCGGGCGTGAACAGCCGCATGCTGCCGGCCACCAGCGCCGCATGCTGGCGCATGTCGAAGGGCGTGGCCGGGACGTCGTTCGCTTGCCGGAAGTGCGCAAAGGCGTCGTCGAAGCGGCCGAGATCGTCGAGCATCTTGCCCATTGCCCGGTGCGCGACCGCCCGCTGCAACGGCGCAAGGCCTGGATCGGCGAGCGCGATCTCGACCGCGGCGAGGTCATTGTCGGCGTCAGTGGCGCGCCGGCAGGTCGCAACTCCGTCAATCGCCCTGGCGTCGGTCGGCCGGATCTTGAGGACACTGCGAAACAGCGCGATGGCTTCGATGAATTGCCCAGTCCGCGCCAGCGTCAGGGCGCGCTCGAGATCGAGATCGACCGGATCGGCGGCGCCGTCCCGCCCGGAAGCGGCGGCGAGCTTGTCGAGGGTGGCGAGCGCGCGCTCCGGCTCGTCGACATCGCGATAGGCGCGCACCAGATTGAGCAAGGCCGGCGTGAGCCGCGGGCTGCGGTCGAGCGCTTTGCGCAGATGCGGCAGCGCGCTCTGGGGCTCGCCGGCGAGGATCAGGCTGTTGGCGAGATCGGTCAGCAGCCCCGCATCTTTCGGCGCCGCCTTGACCGCATGGCGATGCAGATCGACCGCGGCCTCGTAGCGGCGCGCCTTGACCGCCAGATTGCCCAGACCATTGAGCGCGTTTGGATCGTGCGGGTCCTCCCGCAGGATCTGGCGGTAGCAGGATTCGGCCGCGCCCGGATCGCCGGCACGCAGATGCGCACGCGCTTGGTCAAGCAGCCCGCCCCTCCGCGACGGAGATGCCGACGGCGAAAGCACGCTGTGTCGCTCCCTCGACATCCCGGTCGGACCTGTTCGCTGCGATTCAAGTTGCGATTCAAGAAAAGCAAACGCCCGACCGGTAAACCCGGCCGGGCGCTCAGCCATACCAATATTCGCAGCGGGTTAGAACTTGAGCGTAAGCCCGCCTTGGAATGTATGCCACGAGAGGTTCGCCGCATCCGTGTGGAAACCGGTGATGACCGACGGGATCGGGACATCGATCACATGATGGAAGCGCCAGCCCAGATCGATATCCAGGTTGCCCATGACCGGGAAGCGCAGGCCGGCGCCGGCCTGGAACGCCGCGCCAGTCTTGTTGCCATCGAACTGGCGACCGGAGCCGTTGCTCACCGTCAGATCGCCCTTCACAAAGCCCACGCCCACGCCGCCACCCGCATAGGGCGTCACCCATCCGGTTTTGCTGTCCCACAGGTTGAACCAGGCGTTACCCATCACGGTGGTCACCCGCAGCGAACCGGTCTCGTTCAGCCCGGTAAAAAAAGTGGAGGCATAATCGTCGCCGAACTTGAAGCGGGTGTGCGCGACCTCGATCTCCAGCCGCACATTCCTGTTGATCTCGCGGCCGAAGGCGCCGCCGAATGTATAGCCGTCGTCCAGACTGACCTGGTATCGGAAAGCCGCTCCGGTCGTGTCGTTGATGAACGAGAACTTGTAGCTCTCGGACCAGGCCACGCCGCCGAACGCCGAAATGTACCATTGATCCGCGACGGCGGCCGCGCGCGGCGGAGCCTTCACCGGAATGTCAGCGGCAAATGCCGGTCCGGCCAGCAGCGCCAGTGCGCTCACGCCGCCCAAAATTGCTTGCTTCATGATAGAGCCCTCCGATACCATCTAAGCACATAGATACTATGGATTTTGACGGTATACTGTGACCATTCTGCAACGCCCGGCGACAATCCGTCATCCCATTGATTTTTATGAACTTATATCGTGTGAAAGTCGTGGGCTGGCGCCTGCTCGGCGTCGCGCGTCAGCTGGTGGCGAGCAAAGTCGACAATCAATTGATTCTCCCCGGCCGGCTCAAGACCGTGCTCGGCGGCGCCGCCAAACGCAAAGGCATCAGCGACGAGGAGGCCGAGCGCACCCCCGCGGGCCGAGCGCATCGCGTCAATTCCAGCCAAGCGCCTGGGCGATCTCGACGGCTTCGGCTCAGCCTGCGCGTTCCTGTGCTCGGCGCAGGCGGGCTTCATCACCGGACAGAACTTGACGATCGACGGGGGAGCCTTTCCGGGGGTGTTCTGAGGCGATGCGAGATGAGAATGTATGCAGCGCGCCGCGTGTCGATTGCCTCGGCGGAACTCGCTGCGCAATCATTTCCGCCCCACAGCAATCGGCGGGCCCTGCAGCAAAAAGCCCCAGCCGCACGGCTGGGGCTTTCGATCGAAACTGAAGTGCCGCGGTCTTCCGATTACCAACCCATGGGACCGAAGCGGTAGTTCACTCCGACCCTTGCAATGAGCTGATCGGTTTGGACGACCCGGTTGCTCAAGAAGAGCGAGTTTGGCGCCGGGGTGAAATAGGCCTTGTCGTCAAGGCGAACGAAGAGCACTTCCGATTTCATCGACCAGTTTGGGCCGAGCAAAGTCTCCACGCCACCGCCCGCGGTCCAGCCAGACAACGTCCGCGACTCAGAGATTTGCACCGAAGGACTATGCACCGCGATTTTGACGTTTGCAGAAGCGCCGCCGCCCGTTCCGTAGATCATCCAATTATTGTTGGCGCCGAAGGTAAAGCCCAGCCGGCCACGATAGGTGGCAATCCAATTCTCGCGGAACGTTTCAAAAAACGCGGTATTGAATGGCGGAATGTCGTGCGTGCTATCCCTGGCGTTGGTCCACGACCAGTCGCCTTCTGCGCCAATCACAATGTTTCTGCCGATCTGCCAATTGAGTCCGGCTGTTCCGCCAAACAGCAGCCCCACCGGATGGTACTTATCCGTGATCGCTTCGCCTGTCGGCTCCCACACCGACTGCGTAGTCACGTAATTCGCGCCGCCTTGGACACCGACATAGATACCCGACCAGCTTAATGCAGGAGCTGCTCCCGGCGGCGCCTTCAGCGGTATATCCGCCGCGAACGCCGTCCCCCCCAGAGCGACTACGGCTGTGGCAATCATCAGCATCGATTTCATGTTCAACCCCCTGCATCACTCACTCGACGACCGGATTGAAAAATATCTCATCCACCAAACAAATGATGTGATATTTCGATCACAGCAAGAATTAATACGTCTCCGCGAAGGTATTTAATTAATGTAAGAGGTAATATAATATCTCAATTAGCTTTGTTGATTGACGATAAGTCCATCCGATTACTCCTTCGATAAAGTGTAATATTACCACCAAACATGAAAATGATGCACCGGCCCATGGCCTGAGCCGACCGCGAGCCGATCCGCGGCCGCGATCGCGGCGCTGACATAGGCCTTGGCCGCGCGCACGGCGGCGACGAGATCGAGCCCTTTGGCCAGCCCCGCGGCGATGGCCGACGACAGCGTGCAGCCGGTGCCATGCGTGTTCTTGGTGGCGATGCGTTGGGTTGCGAGCCGCGTGAACGAGCCCGGCGCCTGCAGGAGATCGACGCTCTCCTCGCCCTCGCCGTGCCCGCCCTTGATCAGCACCGCGCGCGCGCCGCGCTCAACCAGCCGCACCGCTTGCGCGCGCATCTCGTCCTCGCTTCGCGCGATCGGACAATCGAGCAGCGCCGCCGCTTCCGGCAGGTTGGGCGTAATCACCAGCGCACGCGGAATGAGCACGCGCCGCAGCACGTCGATCGCCTGCGGGCTGATGAGGCGGTCGCCGGAGGTTGCGACCATCACCGGATCGAGCACGACCTGGCGCTGCTGCCATCGCTCGAGCCCCGCCGCCACCGCCTCGATCACGGCCGGCTGCGACAGCATGCCGATCTTCACCGCATTCACCTTGAGATCGGAGAACACCGCGTCGATCTGCGCGGTGACGAAATCGGCCGGCACGTCGTGGATGCCGGTCACGCCTAAAGTGTTCTGCGCGGTGAGCGCGGTGATGACGGAGGCGCCATAGACGCCGAGCGCCGAGAAGGTCTTGATGTCGGCCTGGATGCCGGCGCCGCCGCCTGAATCGGAGCCCGCGATGGTGACCGCGATCGCGGTCATTTGCCCTGCCGCTCCTTGAGCGCCGCGTCGACAATCGCGCGCAGCTCGCGCGCCGCATCCGGCGGGTTCTCGGCGAGCGACAGCGCCGAGATCACCGCAACGCCATCGGCGCCGGCCTTGATGGTGGCCGCCGCGTTGCTCGCGTCGATGCCGGCGATGGCACAGATCGGCAGCTCGGCTCGGCGCCGGCGCAGCACGTCCGCGATGCGCGCCAGGCCCGCGATGCCGACCGGCGGATCCGGGTTGTCCTTGGAGGTCGTGGCATAGACGCCGCCGATCGCCGCATAGTCGAGGAGATCGACCGGCGCGGCCTCCGCCTGCGCGACCGTCTTGATCGAGAGCCCGATGATGGCGCCCGGCCCGAGCAGCCGGCGCGCGTCCTCGACCGCCATGTCGTCCGGGCCGACATGCACGCCATCGGCGTCGGCCGCGAGCGCGACGTCGACGCGGTCGTTGATCAGGAACGGCACCCGCATCGGAGCGAGGTTCTCGCGGATGGCGCGCGCCTCCTCCACCATGGCGCGGGTGCTGCCGTGCTTGTCGCGCAGCTGCACGATGGTCGCCCCGCCGGCCGCCACATGCCAGGCGAGCTCGGGAAGGCCGTGCCCGCCGGCGCGCTCGGGGTCGACAAGCGCGTAAAGCCGAAGATCGACCTGCGGTGCTGCCATGCTGGTTCCTCCTCGTTGATCGTACTCGATCGGCCGCGCGCAGGCCACGCCTTGCCAGAGCACAAGGTTTTTGCTCGATTGCCGACAAACTGCCGAGATGGCAGGCTGGAGGCACGCATGGTTCCCTTCTTCGTCCAGATCAAATGCCACCTGGGCAAGTCCTACGACGTGGCCAACCGGCTGGCCGACGCCGAGATCGCCTCCGAGATTTATTCGACCGCCGGCGACTTCGACCTGCTGGTGAAATTCTATGTCGAGGATGCGACCGACATCGGCCACTTCATCACCGAGAAGGTGCAGACCATCCCGGGCATCCAGGACACCCGCACAATCCTCACCTTCAAGGCGTTCGGCGCGAAATGAGCAAGGGTGAGTAGCGAATGGCGAGTAGCGAGTAGGGAAGGAAAGAGACAGCCGGGATCATTCGCTATTCGCTATTCGCTATTCGCTATTCGCTATTCGCTATTCGCTATTCGCTATTCGCTATTCGCTATTCGCTATTCGCTATTCGCCCCCTCCCTCACGTCCCGGTCGGCGGCCCTTCCGCGGCGCGCGCGCGTTCCACGCCAAGCCGGCGCTCGCGCCAGATCACGAACAGGCCGGCGGCCGCGATGATGCCGGCGCCGACAAAGACGAGCACGCTCGGCACCTCGGAGAACACCAGGAATCCGAGCACCAGCGCCCACAGCATCGAGGTGTAGTCGAACGGCGCGATCAGGGAGGCGGGCGCCAGGCGATAGCTTTCGGTCAGCAGAATGTGCGCAAGCCCGCCGCAGATGCCAATGACGATCAGCGCGATGAGCTCAGGCCCATTCGGCATCAGCCAGCCGAACGGCCAGGTGGCGAGCCCTGCAAGCGTGCAGATCACCGAGAAATAGAGCACGATCGAGGACGTCGTCTCGCTGGTTGTGAGCGCACGGGTCTGGATGGCGGAGCCCGCTCCGAACATGGCGCCAACGAGACCGAGCATCGCACCGGTCGTGGCCGCGCCCGAGGCGGCCGATCGGCTGACGTCGAGCTGCGGCAACAGCATCACCAGCACGCCCGAGAAGCCGACGATCACGGCCGACCAGCGATAGATGCGCACGCGCTCCTTGAGGATGAGCGCGGAGAGCGCGACCGCGAACAGCGGCGACACGAACGAAATCGCGGTGGCGTCGACCACCGGCAGCAGCGCCAGCGCGGTGAAATTGCAGAACATGGCGCCGACCGCGGTGACCCCGCGCCCGAGATGGCCGAATGGCCGTCCGATGCGCAGCGCCGCGATCAGCTCGCCCCGCCAGGCATAGATGATCACGACCGGCAGGATCGCGAACGCGGAGCGGAAGAACACCACCTGCCCGACCGGGTAGCGGTCACCGAGCCAGCGCACGAGCACCGACATCACGGCAAACAGCAGCGCCGAGGCAACCTTCAGCAGGATGGCCTTGATCAGATTCATCGGCCGCGGACGCTAAATCGGGTCCAACGGTTTCAGGTTCCACGGTTTCAGGTCCGACGGCTTCGGTCGCTCGACCGGACGCAGCCCGTGCAGCGCTTCACGCGCAGACACGGCAACAATCAATCGGCGCATACGCTCCCCCAGCCCTTTGGGCGGAGCGTTCTTAGCATGACAGCGCCACGCCGTCGCTAGAGAGCGACAGCGTGGCTATTGCGACCGGGAGTAGCGCGAGCGAGCTACTTCTTGCCTTCAGCCGGTGGCGCTGGGCGGCGGTAGGTGTCGTGGCAGTCGCCGCAGGCCTTCTGAACGTTGGGGAAGGACGCCTTGAGCTCGTCGAGCGTCCCCGTCTTGCCCTCGGACGCGGCTTTGGCAAGCGCGGCGGCCTTGGCTTCGAAGTCGGCCTTGTTTTCCCAAATCTTGGGCAGTGCTCGGGTCTCGGCGCCGGGCGGCGGCGGCGACGGGAACAAGGTCGGGATCCGCTTCGCGTTCTCGTGCCAGGTATTGAAGGCGGCCTTGGCTTGGGCGGCGTCGAAGGGCGAGTCGCCCTTCACCATCTGGGTCACGTTCTTGGCATTTTTTGCGTTCGACTTCATGAGCGCCTGGCGGTCCGTAATCGAATCGGACTGCGCCAGGAGGACGGTGATTCCTCCCAGGAATACGGTCGCGGCGATGACGCTACGGATCATGTGGTTTCCTCCCTGTTTCGCTCTTCTCTTTCCTACTGCTTCTCTTTCCTACTGCTTCCTGCTGTCTCTTGCGGCAAATGCCGATCAACTCGTCATCGACCGGCATCGCAAGCTCGGCATCGCAAGTGTCGCCAAGAGCGCGGGCATCAGTAGATTAACACCGACCTTACTTTGTTATTCCTCCAGATTGCACGGGGCTCGATGAGAGCGCGGGGATCAGCGCATTCACGAACCCGTGAATGGCAGCGCGATACCTGGCGCCCCTGACATCACAACGTATGCAGGCGGCGGCCCTCGGTGAGCGCGGCCCACAGGCGCGCCGGAGTCGCCGGCATGTCGAGGTGGCGGATGCGGTAGGCGCGCCAGAGCGCGTCGAGGATTGCGTTCATCACCGCCGGGCAGGAGCCGATGGCGCCCGCCTCGCCTGCTCCTTTGACGCCGAGCGGATTGGTGCGGCATGGCACGTTGCGGGTCTCGAACGTGAAGCTCGGCACATCGTCGGCGCGCGGCAGCGCATAGTCCAGGAGGCTCGCGGTGAGGAGCTGACCCGAGGTCTCGTCGTAGACGGCTTCCTCCATCAGCGCCTGGCCGATGCCCTGCACTACGCCGCCATGCACCTGGCCGGCGAGCAGCAATGGATTGAGCGTGACGCCGAAGTCGTCGACCACGACGTAGTTGACGATCGTGGCCGCGCCGGTGTCGGGATCGACCTCCACCTCGGCGATATGCGTGCCGTTCGGATAGGTCGCCGCCGACGGCGCAAACGCATGCTGCGTCGTGAGCTTGGGTCGCGCCTGCGGCTTGCGCGCGAGCTCCGCAAACGCAATGGCGCGATCGGTGCCGGCGACCCGCACCGTGCCGTCAGCGAGCTCAAGGTCGCCGGGAGCCGCTTCGAGCGCGTCGACGGCGAGCTCCTTGAGGTTCTTGGCAAGCTTGTCGGCCGCGACCGCGACCGATGCGCCGCCGCAGGGAATGCTGCTCGATCCGCCGGTGCCGGTGCCGGTCGCGACGAGGTCGGTGTCGCCCTGCACGACCCGCACGCGCTCGGGCGGCAGCGACAGCCGATCGGCGATGATCTGCGCGAACGCCGTGTGGTGACCCTGCCCGGTCGACTGCGTGCCGGCAAGGACCGTCACCGCGCCGTCGTCGTCGAGCCGCAGCGTCACGGTGTCGGGCCCGTTATTGCCGCAAGCCTCGACATAGCTTGCGATGCCGATGCCGCGGAGACGGCCGACCTTCTTCGAGGCCGCGTGCCGGCGCGCGAACGAGCGCCACTCGGCCAGCTCCTGCGCGCGAGAGAGGTGGCCCGCGGCATCACCCGAGTCGTAGGTCTTGCCGGTCGCGGTGGTGTACGGCATCGCGCCGCGCCTGATGAAGTTGCGCCGCCTGATTGCGTCGGGCGCGATGCCGGTCTCGCGTGCCGCCACGTCGACCAGGCGCTCGATCAGATAGGCCGCCTCCGGGCGGCCGGCGCCGCGATAGGCATCGACCGGCACGGTGTTGGTATGGACGCCGCGCACCCGCACGCAGCAGGCCGCGATGTCATAGAGGCCGGGCGACATCTCGGCTCCGATGAATGGAATGAACGGCGCGAAGGCGGAGAGGTAGGCGCCGAGATCGGCGACCAGATCGACCTCGAGCGCAAGGAAGCGGCTTTCGGCGTCGAGCGCGAGCCGCGCCGACGTGACGTTGTCGCGACCGTGAGTGTCGGCGACAAAATGCTCGCTGCGCTCGGCGATCCATTTCACCGGCCGCTTGAGCCGGCGCGCCGCGACCGCGGCCAGCGCATACTCGCGATAAGTAAAGAGCTTGGTGCCGAAGCCGCCGCCGACGTCGGGCGTCACCACCCGCATCATGTCGGGTGCGATCCGCAGCACGTCGTTGCAGAGCACGTCGCGCACCAGATGGCTGCCCTGGCTCGACAGCGTGAGCGTGAAGCGACCCGCATCGTACTCGGCGACGACGCCGCGGGTGTCGATATAGTTGGCGGCAAGCCGCTGATTGACGACACTGAGCGAGACGGTGCGCGCCGCACCGGCGAAGCCACGTGCGGTGGCCTCAGCGTCGCCGATCGCGGTCTCGAACACCAGATTGCCGCCCGGCCACACCTTCGGGGCATCGGCTGCGAGCGCACGGGCAGCGCCGATCACGGCTGGCAACGGCTCCCACTCGATCGTGATCGCTTCGGCGGCGTCGCGCGCCCGCTCGATCGTCTCGGCGACCACGAAGGCGACTGCGTCACCGACATGGCGCACCTCCTCGGTGGCCAGCACCGGATAAGGTGGCACCTCAATGGTGCAGCCCGGCACCTCGCCCTGGCATGGCAGGGTGCCGAGCACCGCCGTGTCGGCGCCGGTGAGCACCAGCGCGACGCCCGGCATCGCGCGCGCGGTCGCATCATCCGTGATGCGGAAACGCGCATGCGCATGCGGCGAGCGCAGCACGACGGCGTGGAGGCATCCTGCCGGCATGTGGTCGGCAACGTAGTGCCCGGCGCCGCGCAGGAAGGCGTCATCCTCCTTGCGGGTAACGGCCTGGCCGGTGCCGAATTTGGGTGCGGGCATGACTCACCGCGGGGCTCTGGCGCAACAACGTTGGCGCACCCTACCACGTTCTCACGGCCGGCGGCTGCGCTTGCCGCGGGCGATCTCCGTCGCAAGTGCTTCGAGCTTGTGCTCCCAGAACCGCCGGAACTGATTGACCCACGCGTCGACCTCGCGCAACGGGCCGACATCGATCGAATACACGCGCCGCGCGCCATCTACGCGAACGTCCGCAAAGCCGCTCTCGCGCAGCACCTTCAGGTGCTGCGAGACCGCGGATTGGGTGATGCCGAATTCGCGCTGGATGACGCTCACAATGTCGCCCGAGCATTGCTCGCCGCGCACCAGCAGCTCCAGAATCCGGCGGCGAACAGGATCGCCGAGGATATCGAAAGCGTGCATCAGCCGTCCTGCGGTGGCTCACCCGTATAGGCCGCCGTCGTCCGCCGCGCGGCGGCTCGCGCGGCCGCCGGATCCGTGCCGGAGGCAATCGAGGCGCGGCACCAATCCTCGGAGATGCGACGGACAAAGTCCTTGCCGTCCGGCGAGCCCAACCACGCCATGGCCTCCTGCGGATTGAACGCGCCGCCGCTGGCAAGGTGACGATCGAGCCCCATCAACGTCATGTCCCAGCCGACCCCGACGGCGCCCGGGCCGAATTGGTTCCACCGCGCATCATCGACATACGCCACATGCTCAAGCGCAAGATGCGTGCCGCCGTCGGGAGCCGCGGAGAGGTCCACTTTGACCCAGCTTGTCTCCCCGCCAAACTCCCAGGTCAGCGCGAGATGACGGGGCGGATCGCAGCCGGTGATCTCGCCGCCGGCATTGCCTTGCAGCTGGTAGCGGCCGCCAAGACGAAGATCACCCGAGACCGGCAGGAACCACCTCGGAATGCGCCCGGCGCTGGTGATCGCGTCCCACACGTCCGCCATGGTCGTGTCATAGGTCCGGCTCGCGACCACGACCCGGGCCGGACGGCCGTTATGCTCGCGCCCCTTCACCTCTCGCGTCACCGCTCCAATCAATCCGCCGATGTCCTGCGTCATGGCACGCTCCCTGATACGCGATCCCGCGCCCGACATGCCATCTTTCACTTATATTAGTCAATACTAATATATTACTCAAACCTGGTCTTGTTCGCGAGGGCGTCGCCTGCCGACACAAAGCGCCGTCCTGCGCCGCGTTGAAGACGAGCCTCACCCGCTCTAGGCTACTTCCGTCCGGGGATTTGCGTCGGCGCACCGCGATCTCGGGGCAGACGTCTCGGCTCGATCACAGGGAGGAACGGCCATGCACTATCGACGCACAATCGGTGCGATCGTGGCGGTACTCGCTATGAGCGTGACGATGACAAGCGCCCGCGTCTTCGACGAATCAAAATATCCGGATTGGCGCGGCCAGTGGTCGAGGCTGCCGGTCGCGGGCCTGCGTGGCAACCCGTCTTGGGACCCGAAGAAGTCCGACGGTCTCGCCCAGGGGGCGCCGCTCACGCCCGAATATCAGGCGCTGCACGAGGCGAGCCTCGCCGACCAGGCGAAGGGAGGCGCCGGGCTCGATCGCGACCTGACCTGCCAGCCGCCGGGCATGCCGCGCATGATGAACCTCTACAGCACCATGGAGGTCGTCATCACGCTCGACACGACCTACATCCTGATGACCTCGTTCAGCGAATCCCGCCGGATCTTTACCGACGGGCGCACCTGGCCCACGGAGATCGAGCCGACCTTCACCGGCTATTCGATCGGCCAATGGATCGACCTGGACGGCGACGGCCGCTACGACGTGCTCGAGGTCGAGACCCGCGGCTTCAAGGGACCGCGCACGCTCGACAGCACCAGCATTCCGCTGCATGCAGACAATCAGACCGTCATCAAAGAGAGATTCTACAGCGACAAGGCCAATCCGAATATCCTGCACGCCGACATCACGCTGATCGACAACGCCTTCACGCGGCCCTGGACGGTGACGAAGGACTATCGCCGCTCGGCGCAGGCGCGCCCGGCGTGGGGCGAGTCGGGCTGCCTGGAGAGCAACTCGCACGTCCTCATCGGCAAGGAACACTACATGCTGAGCTGGGACGGCCTGCTGATGCCCGCCAAGAAGGACCAGGCCCCTCCGGACTTGAGATATTTCAACAAGCAGTGACCGGCGCGATAGCGCATATCGACCGCGATCAGCGCTCTCACGAGGAGCAATGAGCTTAACCTACTGGCCACCGAGAATTGGCGGCAGTCGCCTGGATGACCAGTTGGTCGCGGCATCATAGGCAAATGCCAATTGCAGACAGGACAACTCGGCGTGGTTGGGAGCGACGATCTGGATGCCGATGGGCAATCCCTGATCGTTGAAGCCGGCGGGCGCGGCAAGCGCCGGACAGCCTGCCATGGTGACGGGGAGCACGCCCTTCATCCATTCATGATAAGTCGTCATCGCTTGGCCCGCGATCTCACGCGGCCAAGGCAGATTGACCTCGAACGGGAACAGCTGGGCCGTGGGCAAGACGAAATAGTCGTATGTCTCGAAGAACAGCCGCACGGCCTGGTACCATTCCGTGCGCACGCCGGACGCCGCCGTAATGTCAAAGGCCGAGAGCTTGAGTCCGCTTTCGACCTCGAAGGCCGCCTCGGGCTTCAAGAGCGCGCGCTTGGCCGGATCGCGGTAATAGGCCAGCAAGGTGCCGCCACTTTGCCAGGCGCGAAGGCGCAGCCACGCGTGCCACACCTTGTCGATCGGGTAATCCGGCACTGCATCTTCAACGATGCAGCCTAACGATTCAAACGTCTTGAGCGAGCTCTTGCAGAGGTCCAGCACGCCCGGCTCATAGGGAATATAGCCGTTGAAGTCGCCGACCCAGGCGATGCGCTTGCCCTTCAAATCCGCTTCCAGTGGCCCGTTGAAGATTGTCCGGCTTGCGTCCATCGACAGTGGAACGCGGTGGTCGTATCCGGACTGAACGGCGAGGAGCATCGCCAGATCGCAGACATCTCGCGCCATCGGCCCGAGCACACCCATCGACGGGAGCCATGCGTCGCGACCATCGGCCGGGATGCGTCCGTAGCTCGTTCGGAACCCGAACACGTTGTTCCACCCCGCCGGATTCCGTAAGCTTCCGCCGTAGTCACTGCCATCGGCGACCGGCAACATTCGCAAGGCCAAAGCGACGGCGGCACCGCCACTGCTGCCGCCGGCAGAGCGCGATTGATCGTAGGCGTTGCGCGTCGCGCCATAGATCGGGTTGTAGGTGTGGGAGCCAAGGCCGAATTCGGGCGTATTGGTCTTGCCGATGATGATTGCGCCGGCCCGGCGCAGCCGCTCGACCATGACGCTGTCGGCGGTGGCGACGAAATCCTTCAGAATGGGCGAGCCCATCGTCATGCGCATGCCCTTGACCGGCACCAGGTCCTTGACCGCGAGCGGAAATCCGTGCAGCGGCCCCGGCGCTTCTGCGCGCGCAATCTGCGCGTCTTTCTCCTTGGCCTCTGCCAGCAGACTGGCTCGGTCCCGCAGCGCCACAATGGCGTTCACAAGCGGATTGATCTGCTCGATATGATCAAGATACCCGCTCATGACCTCGACGCACGAGACTGCGCGCGAGCGAATAGCGCGGCCGAGTGCCAAACCATTCATCATGACGAGAGAGGATGAGGTGAGCGCGGCCGGCACGGCCGGCGAATCCTGATCGGGCATTGCTGTCTCTCGGATCGGGTTGGGTCGGCTTGGCTGAGCTTCACCGACGCTTCACCCGCGTCATATTGGTTATTCGACCAGTGCGCCACTGGTCCTGATCGGCACCGCCCATTTGTCGATCTCGCTCAGGACAAACCGTTGCAGGTATTCCGGCGAACGCCGATCGGACGCCACCGCCGTCGCCGCAATGGCGCTCAGCCGCTGCTGCACCGAGGGCGTCTCCAGAGTCGCGATCGCCACCTGATTGAGCTTGCGGATGATCGGCTCCGGCGTGCCCTTCGGCATGAAAAAGCCCCACCAGGTCGGCGCCTCGAAATCCGTGAGCCCCTGCTCGTGCGCACTCGCGAGGTCGGGCAAGCTCGGCAGTCGCCCCTTGCCGAGAGTCGCGATGCCCTTCACCTTCCTGGTCTCGATTAGCGGGATCATGGTCCCGGGCAGCGGGCATTGATAGTCGATCCGGCCCGCGATCATGTCCTGCGTCAGCGGCCCGATATCCCGGTAGGGCACGTGAGTGATCTTGATCCCGAGGGCCGCATTGACGCGCTACGGCGACACGCCGCCGTGGATAGCTGAATGCGTGCGAGCAGCCGCTCTCAGTCTTGCACTCACTCAGCCTTCATGTTCGTCTCACGTATAACTTGGCCGTACTCGCTGACTTGCTCGCGCAAGAATGACGCAAAGTCGGCACCGCAAGCTCCGGCGGCGTTGAAACCTTGAACACCAAGTTTCGGACGGACCTCGGCCGACAGGATCGCAACTTGCAGCCATTCAGCGAGTTGGGAGACCGTTTCCTTTGGGGTCTTCGCCGGCACGACTGCCCCGTTCCAAACGTCTTCTTCGAAATCCTTGCTGACAACCTCGGACACGGTCGGAATGTCCGACATTGATTCAATTCTGGTTCTAGAAGCGGTCGCCAGCACACGAATTTTTCCCGCACTCACCTGCTCCGCCACCGCTGGGTAGTTGACGAACAGGGCAGCTACATGACCGCCCAAGATGGCGTTGACGGCCGGCGCGGAGCCAGGAAATGGGACGTTGATCATATCAATGCTGGCCGCGCGCTTGAGCTTCTCGGCCCCGACGTGTTGACTGGTCGCCGGCCCTTGAAACGCCATCGTCAAGTTTCCAGGCTTGGCGCGCGCGTCACCAATGAGATCGCCTAGTGTCCGATAGGGCGATGCGCTGTTGACGACGACGGCATTCGGCGATCGCGTCAGCAGGCAGATTGGCTCGAAGCTGGTCAAAGGGTCGTAGGCTCCCTTGCGCAGGCCCGCATTGATGACAAACGAGTTCGCCAGAAACAGAATCGTGTTTCCATCCGGCACCGCGCGCGCCACCGCTTCGGTCGCAATCAGAGTGCCGGCGCCGGGTCGATTCTCGACGACAACCGACGCCCTCTGCACACGGCCGATCTGGTCGGCCATCAAGCGCGCCACGATGTCGACGCCACCGCCTGGGGGGAATGGCACGACAATCTTGATCGTTCGTGTCGCCTGAGACCAGGCAAGGTCTCCGGTCAAGCCGACAATGACAGGAGCCAGAACCAAGGCTCCCGCCAAGAGACGTAGAAACTCTTGCTGAAACGACTTCATCGTCGGCTTCCCTTTGCGCGATGCAGCCTCGCGATTTGCGCTCGATTGCAAGTGTCCTCACCGCTCCTTGCGGGTGAAGTATTGCGTATCGGGCGGCGGCTGGTCCTTGCGGGTGGGCATCAGCTTGCCGTCGGCGCTGAGGAAGTAGTTCTCGCCGTCGATCTTGACCCGCGCGTTGTCCTCCGCGCACACCGCCGTGCGCCAGAGCGGCCGCGCCTTCGGCACGCGCTTGGCTTTCTTGGTGATCGACCACGGCCGCGTCAGCGCGTTGTCGTAGACGGTGATCTCGTCATAGAGGATGTCCTTGTCGGCCCTGTCGACATAGATGCGCTCCTTGACGACGGTCTTGCCGTCGCTGTGGAACGGCAGGCCGCTCGCATCATAGACCCGCGGATTGAGCAGGTGGCGGGTCTCGACCTCAAGCACGTCGAACTTGCCGTCGCCGTCCTCGTCGACCCATTTGCCGATGGAGTAGCCCGCATAGGTCGGCACGAACTCGTCCTCCGACGGCCAGCCGCGCCCGTCGGTGTAGATGCGGCGATAGGAATCGTTGACGTGGCTGATCAGGATATAGGTGACATCGAGCGTGACCACGATCTCCATCGGATCGTAGATGTTCATCATCATCGGCATGCCTTGCGGGTAACAATACTGCGACGGCACACCACCGGCGCCGCCATTTTTCATGTCGGCGCGGTTGGCCTCGTAGACCGCCTGGTACTCGGGCGTGAACGGCGGCGTGCCCGCCGGCGTCCAGTTCGGCACGCCGACGCGGTCCCACTGTCCCTTCAGGTCGGGATATTTCGATTCATCGAATGTGCGAGCGCCGGCGGTCGCCATCAGCGCCGCCGTCAGCGCAACCGCAGCCAACACGCGAAGGCCATGCATCGGCGTTTCTCCCTTGATGCGCAGCGTTGCCTGCCGACAGGCCGCACGCTCGTTGTTCTCATCGTTCTGGTCATTATCGTTGATTCACCTCGCACCGCCCGCCGGTGGCGATCCTGCTGCACGTTGTCGAGCGAGAAGACCGGTACCTCCCCGCGGGCAGCCGCAATAACCATACACCGACCTGCACAGGGACGCGAACGGGGCGGCCGCGGGGATGACCCGTTGAAGCCAGCCACGCGGAGGACTAGCCTTGTGCAACGGCCACGTCGCCGGGGCCGGCTCAAAAGAGATCAAGTGGAGGCATATCATGAAAATTCTCAGCGTCGCCGCGTTCGCGTCATTGCTGGCCGCAACCATGCTGACGCCGGCACGCTCAGCCGACATGACGCCCGAGCGCGCGCTCAGCGCCGCCAAGGAGCCGCAGAACTGGATCCTCCACCACGGCAACTACGAGGGCCACCGGTTCTCCGCGCTCAAGACCATCAACACCGACAACGTCAAGAATCTCAAAGTCGCCTTCACGGTCGCGCTGTCGGGATTCGAGGGCGGCGGCCGCTACCAGTCCGGGACGCTCGAAGCCACCCCGATCGTCGAGGACGGCATCATGTACGTGCCGGACGGCTGGGGGCGGGTCTATGCCATCGACCTCACCCAAGGCAGCAAGGGCACGATCCGCTGGCGCTTCGATCCGCAGATCGACCGCGCCTGGGCGGCCGACGTCGCCTGCTGCGGCGTGAACAACCGCGGCGTCGCGCTCTGGAAGGACAAGATCATCTCGATCGCGCTCGACGGGCGGATGTTCGCGCTCAACAAGGCGACCGGCGAGAAGGTCTGGGAGCGCAAGATCGCCGATCCTAGCGTCGCCGAGACCATCACGCTCGCCCCGCTGGTGATCCGCGACATCGCGATCGTGGGCGCAGCCGGCGGCGAGTTCGGCATCCGCGGCTATATCGACGCCACCGACCTCAACACCGGCCAGCAACTCTGGCGCACCTTCACCATCCCGGGCGCCGGCGAGCCCGGCAACGAGACCTGGAAGGACGGCCAGGAGCGCTGGCGTCACGGCGGCGGCTCGATCTGGGAGACCGCGACCTATGACCCCGAGACCGACACGATCTACCAAGGGATCGGCAATGCCGGCCCCGACTACGACGTCGAGTATCGCCCGGGCGACAACAAATGGGCCGCGAGCGTGCTCGCGCTCTCGCCCACGGACGGCAAGATCAAGTGGGGCTTCCAGTACACGCCCAACGACCCCTACGACTTCGACGAGATCTCGGAGCACCCGATCATCAACGGCAAGGTGAACGGCGAGGACCGCAAGCTGGTCGTGCACGCGGCGCGCAACGGCTTCTACTACGCGCTCGACCGCACCAACGGCTCGTTCGTGTTCGGCAAGCAGTATGTCGACCAGCAGACCTGGGCCCCCGGGCTCGATCCGAAGACCGGCAAGCCGCTCAACTACGATCCCACCAAGGACGTGCAGGTCTACACGCCCGGCAGCCATGGGCTGCGTGGCCAGGGCCCGTCGAAGACCTGCACCTCGCACTCAGGCGGCAAGAACTGGCCGCCGTCGTCGTACAATCCGGAGCTCAACCTGCTCTACCTGCCGACGATCGAAGGCTGCGACTCGATCACGACCGTCGAGCAGAAGAGCTTCGCGGACCAGGGCGGCACGGTGAAGTGGCGCGAGCGCTTTACCGGCGGCACCACCAGGGCGCTATCCGAGAAGCGCTATGGCGCCGTGAAGGCGGTCGATCCCCTGACCGGCGAGACCAAGGCGCAGTTCAAGATGCAGTATCCCAATTATGGCGGCATGCTCGCGACCGCCGGCAATCTCGTGTTCAACGGCACCAGCGACGGCACGTTCTACGCCTTCGACGCCAAGACCCTGCAGGAGCTCTGGAGCTTCAACACCGGCACCGGCATCAACGCGCCGCCGATCACCTATACGGTGAACGGCAAGCAATACATCGCGGTGCTGGTCGGATCGAAGCAGTCACAGCAGATGCTGGCGGAGTTCCCCGAGCTCAAGCTCACGTCGACCGCGTCGATGCTGTACGTGTTCGGGCTGTGATCGGCGCGCCGGTCAACGGAGGCATCGTTGGTCGAAGCCGGGCTTAGCCCGGCTTCGACCACCCGAACCCGCGAACCCCTACTCCGCCGGCGTCGGCGCTGACCGAGCGCGACGCGCTTCGAACCGCGTCGCCAGCCAACGGCAGACCACATAGAACGCCGGCGTGAAGATGAGACCGAAGACGGTGACCCCGATCATGCCGGAGAACACCGCGGTGCCAAGCGTCTGACGCAGCTCGGCGCCGGCGCCCACCGCCCAAACGAGTGGCAGCACGCCGAAGATGAAGGCGAGCGAGGTCATCAGGATCGGGCGCAGCCGCAAGCGCGCCGCCTCGACCGCGGCCGCGAACCGATCCATGCCGCCATCCTCGAGCTGCTTGGCGAACTCGACGATCAGGATCGCGTTCTTGGCGGCGAGCGCGATCAGCACCACGAAGCCCACTTGGGTCAGAATGTTGTTGTCCTGTCCGCGCAGCACCACACCCACGATCGAGGCGACCAGACACATCGGCACGATCAGAATGACCGCGAGCGGCAGCGTCAGGCTCTCATACTGCGCGGCCAGCACCAGGAACACGAACACGACAGCCAGCCCGAAGGCGAACGCCGCGGTATTGCCGGCCTTGATCTGCTGGTAGGCGAGCGTCGTCCATTCGAACGCGAAGCCGTCCGGCAGCGTCTCGGCGGCGAGCTTTTCCATCGCGGTGATGGCCTGCCCGAGCGAGTAGCCGGGCGCCGCCGCGCCGTCGAGCTCGGCCGCCGGATAGAGATTGTAGCGTGGCACCCGGTAGGGGCCGGAGACGTCCTGCACCGTCGTGAACGAGCCGAGCGGCACGGTGTCGCCGTTCGCGTTGCGCACCCTGATGTTGAGCACGTCCTTGCTGTCGATCCGGAAGCCGCTCTCGGCCTGCGCGGTGACCCGGAAGGTGCGGCCGAACAGGTTGAAGTCATTGACGTAGGAGGAGCCGATATAGATCTGCAGCGCGCTGAAGACGTCCTGCACGTTGACGCCGAGGAGCTGCGCCTTGGTGCGGTCGATGTCGAGATAGAGCTGCGGCGTCGAGGTCTCGAAAAACGAGAACACCTGGGTGAGACCGGGCGTCTGGGCGGCGCGGCCCATCATGGCAAAGACCGCGCCTTGCAGCGCCTCCGTGCCGCGGCCGGCGCGGTCCTCGACCATCATGCGGAAGCCGCCGGCATTGCCGATGCCCTGCACCGGCGGCGGGGCCACCACGAAGATCTGCGCCTCCTGGATCCCGCCAAGCCGGCGATAGAGCTCGCCAATGATGGCGTTTGAATCCTTGCGCTTGTCCTTCGCCCGCTCCTCGAACGGCTCGAGCACGACGAAGATCGCGCCGGAATTGGGAGCAACCGTGAAGGTCGCGCCGGAGAAGCCGACGATATTGACCGCGCTGGAAATGCCCGGCGTTTTGAGCGCGATGTCGACAGCGCGCAGATTGACGTCGTCGGTGCGCGAGAGCGCGGCACCTGGCGGCAATTGCGTGACAATGATGAGGAAGCCGCGGTCGACCGCCGGAATGAAGCCAACGGGTGTCTTGCGAAACTCGTTGAGACCGAACGCCAGGATGCCGGCATAGACGACGAGCATCAGCACCGCAAAGCGCACGACCCGCGCCGAAAGCCATTGATAGCCGCTCGCCAGCCGCTCGAAGCCAACGTTGAACAGGCGAAAGAATTCCTTGATCGGCCGTTCCCAGAAGCGTGGCGGCCGCTCCGTATGCGGCCGCAGCAGCAGGGCGCAGAGCGCCGGCGACAAGGTGAGCGACACGATCAGCGAGATCACGGTCGCGCCCGCGATGGTGAGCGCGAACTGCCGATAGAACTGGCCTGAGATTCCGGTGATGAAGCCCGACGGCACGAACACGGCGCACAGAACGAGCGCGATCGCAATCAGCGCCGAGCCGACCTCATCCATGCTCCTGATCGCGGCTTCGCGCGGCGCTAGTCCCGCCGCGATGTTGCGCTCGACATTCTCCACCACGACAATCGCGTCATCGACCACGATGCCGACGGCAAGCACCAGGCCGAACAGCGACAGATTGTTGAGCGAAAAGCCGAACAGCGCCATGAAGAAGAAGGTGCCAATGAGCGACACCGGTATGGCGACCAGCGGAATGATGGCGGCGCGCCAAGTCTGCAGGAACAGCACGATCACCACGACGACCAGCAGGATCGCCTCGATGATGGTCTGCTGCACCGCATCGACCGATTGCTGGATGAACTGCGTGGGATCGTAGACGATCGTGTGCTTCACGCCGGGGGGAAAGCGCGGCGCAAGTCCATTCATTGTGGAGCGAATGGCCTTGGCGGTCGCGAGCGCATTCGATCCGGGTCGCTGAAACACCGCGATGGCGACCGCCGGATCGCGATCGAGATAGGAGTTCGACGAGTAATCGAGCGCGGCAAGCTCGACCGTGGCGACGTCCTTGAGCCGCACCACCGCGGTGGTGGTGCGCTTGACGGTGATGCTGCCGAACTCGACAGGGTCGGCGAGCCGCCCCAGCGTCTTGACCGCGACCTGAAAGGCGCCAGGCCGCTCGACCGGAGGCTGGTTGAGAACGCCGGAGGCGACCTGCACGTTCTGCGCCTGCAGCGCCTGCGTCACGTCGCTCGCCGTCAGGCCGAGCGACTGCAACCGCTCGGGATCGAGCCAGATCCGCATGGCGTAGTCGCGGCTGCCGAACACCGTGATCGAGCCGACGCCATCGATGCGCGTGAGCTGGTCCTTGATCTCGAGCGTCGCGAAATTCGAGATGAAGAGAGTGTCGCGCGACTTGTCGGGCGAGAACAGGTGCACGACCATCATCAGGTCGGGCGAGCTCTTGTTGACGGTCACGCCGATGTTGCGCACGTCGGCCGGCAGCCGCGGCTGGGCGACGCTAAGCCGGTTCTGCACCTGGACCTGCGCGATATCGAGGTTGGTGCCGAGATCGAAGGTGACCGCGATGGTGAAGCGCCCGTCGGCGGTGGCGTTCGAGGATAGATACAGCATGTTCTCGACGCCGTTGATCTGCTCCTCGATCGGCGCCACCACGGTCGAGGCGACCACCTCGGCGCTGGCGCCCGGATACTGGCCGGTCACGTTGATGATCGGTGGCGCGATCTCGGGATACTGCGCAATCGGCAGGCGCGCGAACGCGACCGCGCCAAGGATCACGAAGACGATCGAGATCACCGAGGCAAAGATCGGCCGGTCAATGAAGAAATGTGAGAGACGCATGGCGCTCCAAACCTCACGGGGCCGTCGAATGCGATGCGGTCGTGGGCGGCGCGGCCTGCTCCTGCGCGGTCACCTTGATGCCCGGCCGCGCCCGCATCAGGCCATTGACGATGACGCGGTCGTCGGCGGCAAGGCCGTCCTTGATGACGCGCAGGCCATCGACGAGCTCGCCGAGCGTTACGTATTTCTGGCGCGCGACACTCTCGCCGTCGACGACAAGCACGTATTTGCGGACCTGCTCGCTCAGGATCGCAGCATCGGGCAGCAGCAGCGCCGCATAGGCTGGCGAGCCGGGCACGCGCACGCGCGCAAACATGCCGGGCGTGAAGACGCCATCCGGATTGGAAAACTGCGCGCGCGCCCGGATGGTGCCGGAGCCGCGATCGATCACATTGTCGACGAAGTCCATGTAGCCGCGGTGGACGAAGTCGCGTTCGTCGAGCAGCTTGAGCGCAACGATGACGCTCGCCTCGCGGCTGGTGACATCCTTGCCGCCGCTCGAGAGGCGCTCATAGCGCAGGTATGCCGCCTCATCCAGAGTGAACTCCAGGCGGATCGGATCGGTCGACACCACCGTGGCCAGCAACGTCGTGTTGCCGCCGGCGCCGCCGGTGACCAGGTTGCCCTGGGTGACGCGACGGTCGCCGATTCGTCCCGCGACCGGGGAGCGCAGCTCGGTGAACTCGAGATCGAGCTCGGCCTGCTTCACCAGCGCCTCATTGGCCGTCACCGATGCCTGCGCATTGCGAAAAGCCTGCGCGCGCTGCTCGAAGACCTGCTCGCTGATGGTGCGGTCGCGCAGGAGCTGCTGGGCGCGCGCATAGTCGGCTTCGGTGAAGGTGACATTCGACTTCGCCAAAACCAGATTGGCCTTGGCCTGCGCCAGCGTGTTCTGGAACGGCCGCTTGTCAATCGAGAACAAGAGATCGCCCTGTTTGACGGTCTGCCCATCCCGGAAATGCACCTGCTCCAGGTAGCCGGACACGCGGGCGCGGACCTCGACCATTTCCACGGCGACGAAGCGGCCGACATATTCGTCCTGATCGATCACGGTCCGCTGTGTCGGCTTGGCGACCGTCACCGTCGGCGGGGGCGGCGCTGCTCCCTGCTTGGGCGCCTCGCCACAGCCCGCCAAGGCCATCAGCACAAGCGCTTGCAGTGAAAATGATCGGGCACGAGCCGACATGGATAGCCTTTCGGGCAACGAGGTCATTGTGCATCGCATATAACGCTTCGCCCGATATAGCGGCTAGTGCCCCCTTTCCGAGCGGTTCGAAGGTCGCGCGCTTGTGATCAAAGTCCCTGCCCTTTTGGACGGCACCTTGTCACCCCATATCGATGCCACAACACGTCCCTGCGTTTGCGCGATGCAGCTACGCCGTACCGCAGTGATAGATGATGCCTCAGGGAACCACACGAAATGCTCGACGATGGAACTTCTGACGTCACAGATCCCGCATCGATTCCAGCGGACGACCAGGCGTTGCTCGATGCCTATTCCCGCGCCGTCATCGACGTGGTCGATCGGATCGGGCCAGCCGTGGTCCGGCTCGATGTCAGGGGTGGCGATGGGCAGCGCCGCCGCGATGGAACCGGCTCGGGCGTAATCGTGGCGCCCGATGGGCTCGTGCTCACCAACAGCCACGTGGTCGGTGGCGCCGCCCGCGTCAACGTCACCACGGTCGACGGCAGCAGCCTGACCGCCCGCGTGGTCGGCGACGACCCGGACACCGATCTCGCGCTGGTGCGGGTCGACAGCGCTGTCACACTGCCGGCGGCAACGCTTGGCGATTCCAAGCGCCTCAAGCGCGGGCAGCTCGTCATCGCCATCGGCAACCCGCTCGGCTTTGAATCCACAGTGACGACCGGCGTGATTTCGGCGCTCGGCCGTTCGTTGCGCGCCCAGTCCGGACGGCTGATCGACGACGTGATCCAGACTGACGCGGCGCTGAACCCGGGAAATTCCGGTGGCCCGCTGGTGTCCTCGCACGGCGAGGTGGTGGGCATCAACACCGCCGTCATCATGGGCGCGCAGGGCATCTGCTTTGCGGTGGCCTCCAACACGGCGAACTTTGTGCTCGGCGAGCTGGTTCGTCATGGTCATGTCCGGCGCGCCTATATCGGGGTCGCGGCCCAGCAGACCGCGATCCCGCGCCGTCTGCGCCATGCCGCGGGCATCACACAGTCAAGCGGCGTGGTGGCGGTCGGCATCGAGCCTGGCAGCCCGGCGGAGCTTGCGGGCGTCCTCGTGGGCGACATCCTCATCGCGCTCGACGGCGTTGCGATCAGCGGCGCCGACGACCTTATTCGCGTTCTGGGCGGGGACAAGATCGGGCGGACCGTGGCGCTCGAATCGCTGCGACGAGGGGAGCGGCGCCGCTCGGCCATCACGCCCACCCAGCGGGCGCAGCGCAAATGATCGGCGCTCGATAGTCGCGCGACGGCCCCGGTTCGGTCCGCGACCCGCACGCGCAATACCGCTAACCCGTTGCGGCAACCACGTTTTGCCGCCGCCACGCGCGAGTGCCCCCGTTTCCGAAGCTCGTGATACGTCGCAGCACCCCCCCTGACACGAGCTTCGGAAACCAAGGGGCACTCGCAACTCTATGATTCTAGTGCCGCTTTTCGATTTGAAGTTCCTAATCGAGCTTGCTGCAGGTGCTATCGGAACTTCAAATCGGCGGCACTGGTGTGTTGAATCCGGCACAGCGGCACGAATCTACCGCCCGGCTGCTGGTATTCGATTGCTTTCTCGCGCGTCCTGCCAATAAAATTACTGGAAAGTCCGTTGGTTAGGGGCGTTGGAATGATCCCCGGCAAGTGCCGTATTATTGCGATGGTAGCGGCGATATTGGCCGCATCGACGCCGGCACTAGCGCAGATTCCCTCAAGCGAGCTGCCCGGCCGCGAGCGCGAGCGCTTCCAGCAGCCCACCCCTGCGCTCGCGCAACCCGGCGCGCCAACCATGACGCTGCCGGGCGCGGTAGCACCCCCCGGCGCGGACCGAATGACCCTCGTGCTGCGCGGCGTTCGGACGGTGGGCGGCACCATCTACCGTTCCGAGGAGCTGGCGGCGCTTTACCAGGACCTGATCGGGCGCCAGATCACGCTCACCGCGGTCTATGACATCGCGGCCCGCATCACCGCCAAATATGGCGCCGACGGCTACGTGCTGTCGCGCGCAATCATTCCACCCCAGGAGCTGACGCCCGGCGGCGCCACCGTCACGATCCAGATCGTGGAAGGCTACGTCGACCGGGTGGAATGGCCGCCGTCGCTGTCCAAATATCGCGACTTCTTCGCCGACTATACGGCCAAGATCATTGCCGACCGGCCAACCAATGTCCGCACTCTCGAGCGCTACCTGCTGCTCGCGGGCGACTTGCCGGGACTGAAATTCAAGAACAGCCTGAAGGCGTCCGCCACGCAGCAGGGCGCCGCGACGCTGGTGGTCGAGGTGGTCGAGAAGCCCCTCGACGTATCGGCCCGCGTCGACAATCGCGGCACCAAGGCGCGCGGGCCCTACCAGTTCAACAGCAGCACCACGGTCAACAACCTGCTGCGCATCCACGACGCCTTCACGGCCACCTACGCGGGCGCGTTCGACCTGAGCGAGCTGCAATACATGGCGGGCAGCTATCGCCAGGTGCTCAACAGCGAAGGGCTCGCCTTCTTCGCCAGCGCCAGCAACAGCCGCGGTCGGCCGGGCACGCCCGATCTGCGGCTCCTCGAATACAAGACCAGGAGCAATCTGTTCGAGGGCGGCGTCAGCTATCCGGTGATCCGCCTGCGCGAGAAGAACCTGATCGTATCCGGGCTGTTCTTCGCCACCGACGACCGCAGCGACATCCTCGGCGCACTCAATTCGCATGACAAGCTGCGCGGCGTGCGCCTCAAGGTCGACGCCGACCTCGCCGAGACATCGGGCGCCGTCAACCAGCTCAACGTGGTCGCGAGCCAGGGCATCAAGGGCCTCGGCTCGAGCCAGAATGGCGATCTGGTCCTGTCCACCGCCAACGGCCGCGTGGATTTCACCAAGGTCGAGGCCACCTATTCGCGCACGCAGCCGCTGTTCGAGCGCCTGTCGCTCTTGGTCGCCGCCCATGGCCAATACGCCGCCAACCCGCTGCTGTCGGCCGAGCTGTGCGGCTATGGCGGCCGCGGCTTCGGGCGCGCCTTCGATCCCTCGCAGCTCGTCGGCGACCAATGCGTCGAGCTCCTGGCCGAGCTGCGGCTCGACCTGCCGCACACCATCAAGCAGGTCAGCCAGGCGCAGCTTTACGCCTACGCCGACCGCGGCTGGCTGCACAATCTGGCGCCGGTGGTCGGCACGCCGGTGAACCTTGATGCGGCGTCGGTCGGCGGCGGCATTCGGCTCGGATGGCAGCCGCCGTTCGCGCCCTATGGGGGCTTCTCGACCGATCTGTCGGTCGCCAAGGGGATCGACGGGCCGCGTGATGACTGGCGATTCTTCTTCATCGTTTCTGGACGGCTGTAGGAGAGCAAGCGATGCGTTTGCGCAACGTGCTCCTGACCTCGACGGCGCTGCTGGCGCTCGGTGCCGGGCCGGCCGCCGCCGGGCCCGACGGCCCGGTGGTCGTCGGGGGCGCCGCCACCGTCACCGGCGCCGGCACCGGCTCGACCGTCATCAACCAGAGCAGCAATCGCGCCATCATCAACTGGAACACGTTCAACATCGGCGCCGGCGAGACCACGACCTTCGTACAGCCAGGCTCGTCATCGGTCGCGCTCAACCGCGTCACCGGCGGGCTCGGGCCCTCGCAGATCTACGGCACGCTCAACGCCAACGGCCATGTCTTCGTGATCAACCGCGACGGCGTGCTGGTCGGTCCCTCCGGCGTCATCAATACCGCGGGCTTCCTGGCCTCGACCATCGACATCAGCAATGCCGACTTCATGGCCGGTCGCTACAACTTCAACATCGCCGGCCGCCCCGATGCCTCAATCATCAATCAGGGCCGCATCACGGCAGCGAGCGGCGGCTTTGCCGCGCTGGTGGCACCCGGCGTGCGCAACTCCGGCACCATCACGGCGACGCTCGGCACCGTCGCGCTCGCCGCCGGCAACAGCTTCACGCTCGACCTCTACGGCGACAAGCTGATCCAGCTCTCGCCCTCGGACCAGATCGCCAGCCAAGTGATCGACGTCGCAACCGGCAAGCCGCTTTCTTCCCTCGTGACCAACGAAGGCAAGCTGTCGGCCAATGGCGGCCGCGTCGAGCTGTCCGCGGCGGCCGCACGCGCCGTCGTCGATTCGGTGATCAACACGTCGGGCGTGATCGAGGCGAACTCCGTTGGCACGCGCAACGGCCGCATCGTGCTCGGCGCCGCGACTGCCGACAGCAAGCCCGCGGGCGCGCCCACGCAGACCGTCAAGGTTGCCGGAACGATCTCGGCCGCGGGCAAGCAGAAGGGCAGCAAGGGCGGCAGCGTCGTGCAGCCGCAGCTCGCCCGCCGCCAGCCGCTCGAGCAGCTCGCGCCGCTCACGCGCCGGCGTGGAGCCGGTCAGCAGGCCGATCGGCGGACCCAGCCTGG
>Ga0209797_10000192_pt1 | contig 28402 bp, 33 predicted proteins | sample DOMMetBare3Fresh_2_FD_187472 | JGI IMG/M metagenome (GOLD analysis project Ga0209797, IMG submission 187472) | Wetland sediment microbial communities from St. Louis River estuary, USA, under dissolved organic matter induced mercury methylation -... | ecosystem: Environmental > Aquatic >... | reverse complement strand
CTCGTGTGGTCGTTTCTCTACGGGCAAAATCACGGTAAGTTTGAATTAATTCTCGACAACGCGCCGGCGCGTTCGGCCGAATTGCTGGCCCAAGACCGCGTCGATGCGGCGCTTGTACCGGTAATCGCGTTTCAGATTATCGACGGCGTAAGTTTGATACCCGATGTTTGCGTCGGCGCGAGGGAGCGAGTACGCAGCGTATGTCTCGTGACCAAAGGCAATGATCTCGCCGACGTTGCCTCAATCGCGCTCGATACGTCATCGCGGACATCGGTTGTATTGACGAAGATCATTTTTCGCGAGTTTCTGGGGTTTGAACCTGAGTGGAAGGACGCTCACCCGAACATCGACGTGATGCTCGCAGATGCCGATTGTGCGTTGCTAATCGGCGATCCCGCCTTGCGTTTATCGGCTATGCCACAAGGTTCGCCGTTGCGGACGTTCGATCTCGCGGAGCTCTGGCACGAACACACAGGCCTCGGTTTCGTTTTTGCGATGTGGATGACGCGGTGCGCGAGCGTGTCGGTCGATTTTGCAGCGGCCCGTGACGAGGGCCTCTCACATCTAGACGAGATCATCGCCAATTACGAGACGGACATTCCTCTCGGCCCCGACGAGATGAGAAAGTATTTGTCGGAAAATATCTCTTATTCCATCGATGATTCGATGCGCCGAGGGATGGAACTGTATTTCGAATTGGCGACAAAGAACGGCCTGATCAGAGAAAACAGGCCGCTGCGATTTGCCGAAAATCAATAGAGCGGCCTCTTAAGCTCGTCGGCGAGCCGATCGTGAATGATCTTACCGCCGTTCTTCTTTATGTGCTCTACGAATATCAGCGCCGTTTGGATCCGTTTGTCGATGTCCTTGATCTTGCCGACAAAATATAAGATCGATCTTTGTTTACCGGCCGTGAGCGAGTGAAAAAGCCTATCGCCCTCTGGGTCCTGATTTAGCACTTCGAGTAACTCTTCGGGCATTGGCAAACCGTACTTGCTCTCGTCCGGTTTTAGCTTGACTGTTACCTCGTCACCGACGAATAGCTTTAGCTTATCCCGCTTCGCTTTGTTGACGATTATGAAAAACCCTCCGGCGCCAAATGGTAAAAGCGCGCATTGAAATGTGATCGTGCCGTTTATCGTGCAAATAACACGTCGCGTGCCGTTTCGCTGTTCGAACATTTGGCCGATCTCATCTGGAACGGAGACGCAATGCCAACCGATCTCGCCGGATAATTTCGTCAAGTTTGAAGTGAAATTAACGGGATCTTTCATCTCTTACTCTACGTGTTGGAGCGGTATTTTGTTAAAATAAGGCTTTATGCACGCATTCGTCCAACCAATTCTCGACAAAGCTCTCGCCGGCGAGAGATTGACTCCGGAAGATGCAACCGCGCTTCTCGAATCGCGTGATTTCGTCCGTATCGGCCTCGCGGCGGATGAGATCCGGCAAAGAAAAAATCCGGGCGATGTCGTAACCTACATCATCGACCGCAACATCAATTATACCAACGTATGCAATGTCGTATGCACTTTCTGCGCGTTCTATCGACGCCCCGGAAAGCCCGACACTTACGTGCATTCGATCGATGAGATCTGCAAACGCATCGACGAAACGATCGCCCTCGGCGGCACCGGCGTGCTGATGCAAGGCGGTTTGCATCCGGATTTTAATATCGAGTGGTACGAGGATCTGCTCTCGACGCTGCACGCAAAGTATCCGACGTTTCAGCTGCATTGTTTTTCGCCGCCCGAGATCCATAACATCTCGCTGATCTCAAAGCTCGATTACAAAACGATCATGCAGCGGTTAAAGGACGCCGGCCTAAACTCGATGCCCGGCGGCGGCGGCGAGATACTCGACGACGAGGTCCGCCGACGTGTTTCGACCAAGTGCACGTCGCAGGAGTGGCTCGATGTCATGGAGGCCGCCCACGAGGTCGGCTTGCGGACGACCGCAACGATGATGTTCGGCATCGGCGATAAGATCGAGCACCGCGTCAATCATCTTCAAAAGATCCGCGACTTGCAGGACAAGACCGGCGGATTTACGGCCTTTATCTCGTGGACATTTCAACGCGAGAACACTGCGTTGGGGCGCAAGATCAAAGAGGAGCCGACCGGCATCGATTACCTCCAAATGCTTGCCGTCTCGCGTCTCTTTCTCGACAACGTCCAGCACATCCAAGCCTCGTGGCTCACACAAGGCCTGAAGCTCGGCCAGACCGCCTTGCGCTTTGGAGCCGACGATATGGGCTCGATCATGATCGAGGAAAATGTAGTCTCAGCCGCCGGTGCCGACAACGAAGCCAACGAACGCGACCTCCGCTACCAGATCGCCGAAGCCGGCTTCCGCCCGCAGCAGAGAGATATCTTGTATAACTACATCAACCGCGAAGGCATCGACGACCTAGACAAAAGCGATTCGATGAAGCTAAAACAACTTACCGTGGCGTTTGCGGATTGACCGATTTCACTTGAATTCAGGTTTGCGAATGAAAGATTCCATCCCAACTCCGTGGCTTGGTCCGACTCGTGGCTATTTGTCCGACTGGGTTACGCAGAAATGGGTTCAGCTAACGGGAAGTAAAGTTAGTCTAGACACGCACCAATGGTTAAGCGGTCCGAGTGCCGAAACTAGCGGGATCGGAGCTGATTACTTTGAGCGGCTTGCTCTGAAAGAAAATCTTGAACTTCGCAAGGGCCAATACGAGGTTGGCCTGATCAACAATTTTTCTTCCCTCGAATGTGACGATTTCAGCGTAGACAGTGTAGATCAGAGCGTTAAGGATTTCTACGAGCAAACATCGAACTACGGTCTCGATGTTTGGGCCGAATGGTCAAGTGTATTTAAGCCCTTTGGAAGGCTGCTTGCAGCTATTTTCAGTAGGCGATTGCAACAGTTAAATGTTCCCCTGTCCTCGCTTGAGACCAGTCATGGGATGACGAGCGAGGTGATTCAGTTAGTTGAGGCAAAATCTGGCATTGTCAGGTACACGGCTTGGCTAAGACATCTAGTCGAAACGGGTAATGTTTTGTACGCGGGTTGCTATTCAGTTTGCCGTGTTCCGGGCTTTGACGGCGTGTGTGTAAAGGTTGTTTTTCCTCTTCCCAACGGAAGCGCGATTGTTTTAATGAAACCAACGATAGGACAGGATGGTTCTTTGACTATCAGTTCGTCCGGGAAAAGGTTTGGTGATCCAGGTTTTTACTTTGTGGTACACGATACAAAAATGGGTGTTTCGGCTAGATATGTTCGGGCAATGCGGGAGAGTATACATATTTACTCTGCTGAAAATACTATGGTCAGGGCAGACCACGTTTTGAATCTGTTTGGGTTTACCTTCCTACGTCTGCATTATCGTATGAAACGAAAAGTCAATTAAGTTTTTCTTGTCAACTTGTCAAGAAAAACATATAATCGTCGTTATGAAAAGCCTATCAGTCGGAGAATTTAAAGCGCAGTTTTCAGAGGTGCTCGAAAAAGTGAAAGAGGGCGAGAGCATTGGCGTTTTGTACGGTAAAAACAAAAAGCCCGTAGCTAAACTTGTTCCGATGAATGACACAAAGTCGAAGAAAACTGGTAAGCGAAAATTGGGACTTCTTAATGGAAAGATGAAAATTGTCTTTGCGCCCGATTTCAAGATGACGGAAGAAGAATTTATCAATCTCGGTAAAAAATGAGACTGCTTCTCGACACCCACACTTTTCTTTGGGCGGTGTCAGAGCCGACGAGGCTTCCAATAAAGGCGCGTCGGGCAATTGAAGATAAGACCAATCAGGCCTATGTAAGTGCGATCGGACTATGGGAGATCACCATCAAGATTCGGATCGGTAAACTTGACCTTGGCTGGGACGAAGACCTAATAACCGCCGCATTGGATGCAGGGATCGAGCCTGTTTCGCTAACACCTGAAGAAGCCGCAAGCTACGATGAACTCGCCGAAGCTTCGCACAATGACCCGTTTGACCGGATGCTGATCTGGCAGGCGATACAGAGGGATATGATCTTGGTTAGTGGAGATCCGGAGTTTAAGAAATTTAAGTCCGATGGTTTAAGACTACTTTGGAAATAGGACCTGAATAACCATGGCCGCGAAGATCGTTGCAGCTATAGTCACATGCGTGCTAAATCTCGCGATAGGCGTTGCTGTCTTTGCGATATTAGTGATCTCGCTGAACGGCTTTAGCGCCGAATCGGGCCAGGCAGCGCTGATCACTTACATCGTGCTTGGCCTCGCGGTGACGATAGCGATGAGCCTTAGTGCTTTTTTCCTGACGGGTTATTTGATCAAGCGGGAATTCAGTGGCGCGATCGCGGCTCTGATCGCCGTGCCGGTATTCTCTATAGTCGGTGGAGGGCTTAAGATTATCTGTATGCTGATCGGTGTGGGAATCGCCGAATTTGTGCGGGTTAAATTCTAATCCATGCCCGAGATCGTCATCGAAACCTCGATCAACGCCTCCGCCGATGTCTGTTTTGATTTGATGCGTGATATCCGCATACACACCGAAACGACCGCCCAAACAGACGAAAAGGCAGTAGCTGGCGTCACCGACGGCAAGATCGGTTTGGGACAAACGGTGACATTCGAAGGCACCCATTTTGGTGTGAGACAGAGACTGACGGTCAAGGTGACCGAGTTCAACCGGCCGCGACTTTTTGTTGACGACATGACCGAGGGCCGTTTCAAATCGTTCAAACATATCCACGAATTTACCGAACACGATGGCAAAACGCTTATGCGCGACACGATCATTTGGACATCGCCATTCGGCATTTTGGGAAAGGTCGTCGATAAATTGCTGCTCGAGCGGCACCTCCGCGATCTGGTGACAAAACGAAACGCAAAACTAAAGGAAATTGCAGAAGCCAGCAAGTAAGTAAGGGCGTTCCAAGTAAGTCAGGTTGAATGTTACGCCCTTGTTTACACGCGGGTTTCTGCATTTGAGGTTCTGACAAATCTATTACAAACTTCTTCCTAGCAAACTGTTACTCTAATACTGTCCAAATCTACTCGTAATAATTACCATTAAAATGCAAAACGTCCTTGAATTCGATAAGCCGCGAACGGCAGTAAATTGGAAAAATGTCGCGATCGTTACCTCATTTCATCTGCTTGCGATCCCTGTTTTATGGACATTCAGCTGGCAGAATTTGGCGGCTTTGCTCGTCGGAAACTGGATCGTCGGCAGCCTCGGCGTTGGCCTTGGATGGCATCGTCTGCTCACGCACCGCGGATTTACCGCGCCGAAATGGCTCGAATATCTCCTGACCATTTTCGGCACGATGTCGATGCAAGATCCGCCCGACAAATGGGTCGCGACGCACCGTATGCATCACAAATTTGTCGATACGGATAAAGATCCACACTCGGCCCGCAGCGGGTTTTGGTGGCCGCAGATCGGCTGGGTTTTGTGGGGAACGGCACAGGATCACGACGCGGCGACGATGAAGAAATACGTTCCCGATCTGCTCAAGGACAAGGGGCAGGTGCTGATCTCACGATTCTTTTACGTGCCGATAATCATTTCGGCGTTCATGCTGTTTGCCCTCGGCGGATGGACGATGGTCGTTTGGGGTGTCGCCGCGCGGGTGGTATTTGGCTGGCACACTACGTGGTTCGTTAATTCTCTTTCGCACATTTACGGCAAGCGACCGCACGACACGGGCGATCTCTCGACCAACAATTGGTTCGTTGCCATCCTCACTTTCGGCGAGGGGTGGCACAACAATCACCATATGTGGCCAACCTCGGCCCGACACGGTACAGCGTGGTACCAGTTTGATATGAATTGGATCGCTATCCGCATTTTCGAACGCCTCGGCTGGGCAACAAATATTAAACTCGCGGCCGAGACGCCGAAGATCGAATTGAAACAGGCAGCGTAACGTATTATTATTCGGCTGATACTTGTGAGGCCGAATATGACAACTGACCCGACCAATTACAACGAATTTTGGGACTTCTACGTTTCGGAACACCGCTTGCCTCTGACGCGCCTGCTGCATTTCGTCGGCACTTCGTTGGGTATCGTTTTGCTCGTACTTTTTGTCGCCCGCGGCCAGTGGTATTTCTTTCCGGTGTTTTTTATAGTCGGTTACGCGTTCGCTTGGTTTGCTCATTTTGTGATCGAAAAGAACAAACCGGCGAGCTTTCGGTTCCCGTTGTGGTCGTTCATCAGCGATTTTAAGATGATGTGGTATATCGTGACGGGACGGATGGGCGGCGAAGTAGAGCGGGTTCTAAAAACCGGTACTACAGCGTAGACATTTGAAGCAGACAACACCCATACCGCGTCTTGTTTTCCGATCTTTCATATGGTCCTATTCCCAGTGCCTCTGTGGTGAAAGCCAACTTTAGGTTAGAATGTACGTTACCTTATGGCTGCCACTGATCTCATAAATGCGGATGCATTAAATTCGACGATCGAGTTTTTGACAGCGATGGTCACACCGGCGTTACTGATCTCGGCGACCGGTTCGCTTGTGCTCTCAACCTCCACCCGATTGGGTCGTGTGATTGACCGGGTTCGGAGTCTTGAGGACCGCCTCAGCGACCTGATCTATGTCGATGATAAATCTGAAGTGCCGCTTTACGACAAACGGGTCGAAGTCATTGTCGATCTGCTCGACAAGGTCACGAGCCGCTCGCGGATTCTGCAACGGGCGATGGGCGCGTTTTATTACGGCCTTATGTTTTTTGTGCTCACCAGCGTGACTATCGCAATCGCGGCTGTTTTTAATACGTACCGCTGGATACCGATACCGATCGGCATAATCGGGATAATGTTCATTTTTTATGGCAGCGTGCTAATGCTGCTCGAAACGCGGATGGCGACCGCGACCGTTAATGCCGAGATGGATTTTACCTGGGAACTTGCACGAAAGGTCGCTCCAATGGATGTCGCAAGCAAATATACCCGAAAGGGAAAGATCAAAGGCATGGGCCTGGCAAAGATCGATACCAAAAGTGGACGCAAAATACCTGACACTCTTGGCGGAGAATAAGCTGCGTGACAGGGTCGAGGCCCTCGAAGCAATGCTCTCATCGTGCAACGTTTGCCCCAAAGATTGCGGCAACGACCGCCTCGCGGGCGAGATCGCCGCTTGTTATTCCGGACGCCTTCCGATCGTCTCGAGTTACACCGCACATTTTGGCGAAGAGCCGTCTCTAAGCGGCACGAACGGCGCCGGAAACATCTTTTTCGGCAACTGTAATCTTCGCTGTGTCTATTGCCAGAATTATCAGATCTCGCAAACCTGGAAAACACAGAAAAAGAACGAGATAACCCATGAGCGTTTGGCAGAAATGATGCTCGAATTGCAGGATCGCGGATGTCACAATATCGGCTTTGTCTCGCCGACACATTTTGCACCGCAGATGGCTAGAGCGATCTTGATCGCGGCGGAGCGAGGGTTACGATTACCGATCGTGTATAACACAAACGCATACGATTCGGTTGAGGTTTTGAAGCTGCTTGACGGCATAGTTGACGTGTATCTGCCCGATCTGAAATACGCCGATTCGGACGCCGGATTTCAGTATTCCAAGGTCCGCGATTACACGGAACACGCCCGTGCCGCGATCGCAGAAATGCACCGCCAGACGGGCGACGCACTCGTTTTTGGCGACGACGGCCTGCTAAAACAAGGCCTCATTATTCGCCTGCTTGTGCTGCCAAACGACATCGCAGGTATCGCAGAAAACCTGCGCTGGATACGCGATGAGCTTTCGCCAAAAACGGCAATCTCGCTAATGGCCCAGTATTACGCAACAAACAAGGCGGCTACCGATCTGCGATACATCCTGCTTTCACGCCGCATCTCCGAAGGCGAATGGTTCGAAGCCGTCACTCTGCTCGAAGACCTCGGAATCGACGAAGGCTTTATGCAAGAATATGAATCGGCCTCTCATTATTACAGGCCGGACTTCAACGACGCGGAGAAACCGTTTAAGGACATAAGAGATTTTCAGCAGGAGACGATATGAACATTGGCGGCAATGCACCAGACTTCACGCTAAAAGACGGCGACGGCAACGATTGGGCCCTAAGTAATTACAAAGGGCGCACAGTCGTTCTATTATTCTATCCGGGCGATAATACGCCGGTTTGCACGGCACAGCTTTGCTCGGTGCGCGACCATTGGTCAGAGTATCAGGCGACCGGCGCAGAGGTTGTCGGGATTTCGACAGACACGGTTGAGTCGCACAAAGGGTTTGCCGAAAAGAACAAACTGCCGCTCCGTTTGCTGTCGGATGCTGATCGAAAGGTTTCTGAGATGTACGATATGAAATCCTGGCTTCCCGGCCGCTCGGCACGCGGCGTGGTCGTCATTGACGGCGCCGGAAAGATCGCGTATCACAAGGTGCAGGCAGTCAGCCTTTTCAAACCGTCAGACGATGACGTGCTGGCCGCAATATTATTGGCGCAAGGCTTGTGATAAAATCACGCTATGGCTTTATTTGGTGACAAATTTAAATGCGGACGATGCGGGCAGAAAAACGAACCGCTTGGCTACGCTCCGATCCCGACCGAGCTCGGCCAACAGATCGGCACTGAAATGTGCAAAGGTTGTTGGGCGGAGTGGCAGGAAAAGCAAAAACAACTGATCAACCATTTTGGCCTGGACGTTTCAAATCCCGATTCGCACCAGTTCCTCTTCGACAACATGAAGATCTTTTTCTACAATGAGGGCGTCGAACTGACACAGATCGATACATCGCAGGAAGGAAAGGTGAACTGGTAAAGGATCTACTTCGTTTTCTCAAATTTCAACGCCAACGAATTCATACAATATCTCAAACCCGTCGGCTTTGGCCCGTCGTCAAAGACGTGGCCGAGGTGCGAACCGCAGCGGCTGCATTCGACCTCGGTTCGCGTTACTCCAAATGCCGTATCCGACTTTTCGGTGACGTTCTTTTTGTTGATCGGCTGGTAAAAGCTAGGCCAGCCCGTCCCGCTCTCAAACTTTGTTTTCGAGCTGAACAGCTTTAGATGACACGCGGCGCAATAATAATCGCCGTCGTCGTGGTTGTCGGCGTATTCGCCGCTAAATGCCCGCTCGGTGCCCTCCTCGCGCAAAACGTGATACTGCTCAGGCGTCAGCAATTGACGCCACTCGGCATCGGTTTTCTCGACCTTTACGCCGTCAAATACATCGTCGTTTGATACAGACGTCTTCGTATCACCTTCCAATAGCAGTGTTTGAATCACCTTTTCCTGAACATCATAGGCACCTTCGCCGACATGGCGATATCGTATCCGTCCGTCCTTATCAATAATTACAATCGTCGGCCACGCATTTACTCCATAAGCCTCCCACGTTCGCATTTCGTTATCGGTGACAACCGGATACTTGATACCAAGTTTATTAACTGCTTGAACGATATTTTCAAAAACTTTCTCTCGTTCAAATTCAGGTGCCTGTACGCCGATGACGGTCAGGCCTTTTCCTCTATATTTTGTGTCAAAACTCTTGACGCTGGGTAAGGTGTTGATGCAGTTGTAACAGCCGAATGTCCAAAATTCGACATAGACGACACGGCCGCGCAAAGCGTCGAGAGTTAACGGCTCGGAATTGATCCATCTGCCATCCGCGATTGGCGGAGCCGACTTCGCTTTGGTCGCGGATATCAGGGCGTCGGAAGCGTCGGCTGCCGTTTTGTCGTCGGCGACGATCGGTACGACTGATTCTTCACTTGGTACAGAGGTGAGTGGGTCGCTAAGAGTCTCAGACGAAGCTGGCCGCGAGCAGCCGATGCCCGCTGTGATCAAAACTGCAACCGAGAGTAAAAAGAAAGCGAATACCAATTTGTATTTCATTATGTTTATTAATTTAGCAAATAATCCAGTATGCTGATGTCTATATATTCGTTTCGACAGCCAATTTATTCCGGTTTCACCTATCTATCTAACAGGATTGAAATAAAGCTGAGCTGTCGGGGAATAACAATGACAACCGGTTGAATTTTAGCTGCGTTAGCGATAGATTTAGCACCTCTAAACAGGCGAAATTGTAATGGCACAACACCTCGAAAAGAAACATCCATTGGCGGTGCGTTGGCTTCATTGGATCAATTTCCCGCTGCTTACGTTGATGATCTGGAGCGGTTTGCTCATCTATTGGGCAAATCCGGTTTATGGCATCCGCATTCTCGGCTACGAGGTATTTCAGTTCTTTCCTCAGTGGTTTTACGAATTACTCGGCGTCCCGTTTCGACTTGCCGAGGGCCTCCAGCTTCATTTCTTTTTCATGTGGATCTTCGCGATAAACGGAGTGATCTACATTGCTTACACCATTTTGTCCGGCGAATGGCGCGCGATCGTGCCCGTGCCAAGTTCGCTGAAACGAGCGGTTCGAGTTGCGCTTTATGATGCGCATATTTTCAAAAGCAAGCCGCCGCAGGGCAAGTACAACGACGCTCAACGCATCGCTTACACGAGCGTGATCGTGATGGGCGCCGGGTCGGTGCTCACGGGACTCGCTATCTATAAGCCGCTGCAGCTCGCTTGGCTGACAAGTCTATTTGGCGGTTATCAGTGGGCACGGTGGATACATTTTTGGTTGACGATCAGTTTTGTATTGTTCTTTGTGGTTCACGTCGTCCAGGTCGCGATCGCGGGCTGGAGCAATTTTCGCTCGATGATCACTGGCTTAGAGATCGTCGATGAATCAGAGACAATACGAGACCCCGCCACAACCGCCGAGGAGGTGACCGTTTGAGCGAAGATAAGAGAGTATTGCTTGAAAAGGTACGCGAATTTGAGGCCAGGACCGGTCAAACTGTCGACTCATTTCCGGACGACGCGAATAATACCGCCTCAATTCTAAAGGAGCGGCGATATCTGAGCGAACCACTTTCATCGGCGGACGCTAGACGTCGAATGTCCGCGGCCTCGCGCCGAGGTTTTCTGGTTACCGGTGCCGCAGCTCTTATAGGCGTATTCGGCTGGCGGTGGATGAGCGATGAGACAAAGACTGGCATTTACCGCCGGGCGTTTGAGTTTAACGAGAAAGTGAGCCAGATATTTTATCGCCCGACGCGGCTCGCACCCGAGTTTTCGCCGGATCGGATCACGGCCGCCAGATTTAACGGAGACGCCGGATTAAAGAGCGATTTCGATGCTGCATCGTGGAGCCTGCGTATCGGCGGACTTGCCGGCCGAACCGAAGACCTGATGTTGACTCTCGATGAAATCAAGAGTTTGCCGCGAACCGAGATGACGACTGAATTTAAATGTATCGAGGGATGGAGCACAATCGTTCATTGGGCCGGCGTTCGATTTTCCGATCTGCTGTTAAAATATCCGCCAAAAACGCATAACAGCAGCCAGCCGGACGTGATAAACCGTCCGCAGGACCTTGTCCAATACGTCTCGATGACAACACCTGACGAAGAGTACTATGTTGGATGGGACATGCCGAGCATCATGCATCCGCAGACGCTACTCGCGTATGAGATGAACGGTGAGCCGCTAAAACCTGAGCACGGCGCGCCGCTCAGACTCGCAAGCCCAACAAAATACGGCATTAAACAGATCAAACGCATTGGCCGGATCGAATTTACCAGTGACAGGCCGCGCGATTTCTGGGCCGAACCACAGTATGGTTATGACTGGTACGCCGGGCACTGAGCTCATTTTTATCAACGAGGCTTTTCACGCCGATGCGGTTTCACCGGCTCAACTTGATCGTCTGCTCGCGGACGCCTGGCGGCATTTCGGCACACGATTTTTCCGCTATAGTCTCAACGTTTACCTGGACGAGATTCAACGCGTAATTCCGCTGCGAATTAGACTGGCGCAATTTCAATTGTCAAAGAGTCAACGCCGCGTACTCGCAAAAAACGCGGATCTTCGCGTGGAGAATCGCCCTATTGAAATTACAGGCGAATCGCAGTCGTTGTTTGACCGCCATAAGAGTCGATTCGACCACAGTGTACCCGATTCGATTTTCGATTTTCTTTCGAATGAGCCCGCAACCGTTCCGTGCGAAGGACGAGAGTTCGCCGTTCATCTGGATGACAAGCTTGTCGCTGTCAGCTATTTTGATGTCGCCGAAGCTGCACTTTCCGGGATCTATGCAATATTTGACCCCGACGAATCGAGCCGCGGACTTGGCACTTTTACTATGCTAAAAGAGATCGAATATGCAATCGAATCAGGCCGCGAATTTTACTATCAAGGATACGCGTACGAGGGCCGATCGTTTTACGATTACAAGAAGCGATTTGCCGGAACCGAAACGTTTGACTGGAATGGGGATTGGAAAAAGCTTGTCACGTAAAGTCGTCCGCGGTCAAATTGAGCAGATCGGTCGGCGATTTACAAAAGGCCTCATTTTGGCAGAAGCTTAATCGAATATCGCTGCAACCTTTGTTTTTGAAACTCGAAGTGCGCCGCGTATCCAAACTTGGATGCGTTCTCGCCGTCGAGGTTGATCGTGTCCACCCTATAATCCAACAATTCGACATTACCGGTTTTATTACGCGCCGATGGCTCACCACTTTTGCGGACGATATCTTTCGGATTGACGGAATTTACGCCCAGCGGATACGGTATACCGATGATCAGGCTGGCCGCCATTCCGCGACCCGACTGCCGCGAACCAATAAAAACACCTGATTCGGTCTCGAAATAAGCAATTTTGTTTAGATAGAAATGACGGTCCTGATAGTCTTTGCCGACTGCAAATACCTCGATCCCGGTCACAAAATACGGATCTTCGAATGAGGCTGCGGTCAATTTCATCACCGACGAAGCGTATTTATTGTAAAAATAGTATGTCGGTACGCCATCAGACGTACGCGGCTGATATGCGGCGAGAAATGCCTTGGCGGATTCGCGGTCGCCGAGTTTTACACCGGCAACCGAGAGATTAGCCGGAGCGGTGGTTCGCTCCTGAGCGACGATACTATTTGTAATCGCGGCTAATGCGAGAAAGAGGGACACAGCTGCGGTTTGCACACGTTGTGATTTGAAAATCGTCATATTCTGGCTTCCTTAATACTGCAGAGTTGACCGAATAAGTTGTTTAGTACGTGGGATGGCGGTCTGAAATATCAGTATTTCGATCGATTGAATTTATCCAGTCATTAAACGTAGTTTAACACTTCGGTGAATGTAAAATCAACAGAATTCTTGACAGGCCCGTATCGGAGAAATTTGGCGAGATAACCATATTGCGGTGCAGGAGCAATGGACTCAAAACGGATCAGCAGACTCGAATTCTGACGGACATGCTAATTTCTTTTCGATTTTGGAAATAGAAAAGCCCGTCGAGCGATCGGCGGGCATTGGTTATTGATTTATTGAGTTGATCAAAAGTCCAAGACCAAGTCTTCCCCGCTCACCTTTACCCAAGCACTTCCGCCGTCCGTGAGTTTGCCAAACAGAATTTCATTGGCGAGCGGCTGTTTGATCTTTTCGTGAATAAGCCGCGACATTGGCCGCGCGCCATAGCGGGCGTCAAATCCATTTTTTGCCAGCCATTCGCGGGCGTCTTCCGTTAATTGGACAAGCACACGTTTCTCGGCAAGCTGACCATTCAGCTCATTGATAAACTTGTCGACTATCAGTTTGATAACCTCCATGTCGAGTGGCTTGAATGGCACCCAAGCGTCGAGGCGATTGCGAAATTCAGGAGTGAATGTCCGCTCGATCACGCCTTTTGCATTGCCCTTGGTGTCGGACGAATTGCGAAAGCCCATACCCCCGGACGACAATTCGCGCGCACCGGCGTTGGTCGTCATGATCAATATCACGTTGCGAAAATCGGCTTTTTTTCCATTATTGTCAGTCAAAGTGGCCGAGTCCATCACTTGTAAGAGAAGGTTAAAGAGATTCGGGTGAGCTTTTTCGATCTCGTCGAGCACGAGCACCGCGTGGGGCGTACGCATGATCGCCTCGGTCAAAAGACCGCCTTGATCAAATCCTACATATCCCGGCGGTGCGCCGATAAGACGCGAGACTGTGTGCGGCTCGGCGTATTCGCTCATATCGTATCGCAGGAATTCGACACCGAGTATTTCGGCCAGCTGCTTCGAAACCTCAGTCTTACCAACGCCCGTCGGCCCTGAGAACAGGAACGATCCCACCGGTTTTGTCTGAGCTCCGAGACCGGCGCGTGAGATCTGTATCGCATCGACGATCTTGTCTATCGCCTCGTCCTGACCGAAGATCGTCTTCTTTATATCCTCACGAAGCGACTTCAAACGAGACCTTTCGTCCGCTACAACGGTTTTTGGCGGGATCTTTGCCATCCGGGCAATCGTATTCTCAACCATTTGGACCGACACTTTTTTCGGGCGGCGGCTCGCAGGCAGCAGCTTTACGGATGCACCAACCTCGTCGATAACGTCGATAGCTTTATCCGGAAGAAAACGGTCATTGATGTACTTTCCGGCAAGTTCGGCCGCGGTACGAAGCGCGTCATCGCCATATTTGACGCCATGATGCTGTTCGTAGAATTTTTTAAGGCCCTTTAGAATTTGAAAGGTTTCTTCAACGCTCGGCTCGTTGATATCGATCCGCTGAAATCGCCTGGCAAGCGCCCTGTCACGGTCAAAAGCAGCCTTGTACTCAGCATGTGTCGTCGAACCAATACACCGCAACGCACCATCTGCGAGCGCTGGTTTCAATATGTTCGACGCGTCCATCGAGCCACCCGAAACGGCCCCGGCACCGACGATCGTATGGATCTCGTCAATAAACAAGATGGCATTTTCCTGTTCCTTTAGCTCGTTTATGATGGCCTTGAATCGCTGCTCAAAATCACCGCGATAGCGAGTTCCGGCGAGAACCGCACCCATATCCAGGGCGAAAACTTTGGCTCCCTGCAAAACCTCGGGCACGTCGCCCTCGCTGATCTTGAGGGCCAAGCCCTCGGCCAACGCGGTCTTACCAACACCCGGTTCGCCGACGTAAAGCGGATTATTCTTTTTTCGCCGGCAGAGCACCTGGATAGTCCGTTCGATTTCGGGTAATCGGCCCACGATCGGGTCGATCCCGCCGGCCGCTGCTCTGGCTACAAGCTCGACCGTAAAACTCTCAAGCGGCCTTTTACGCTGGGAACTCGGCATTGCATCCGGATCGTCATCCATTTCAAAGTCCGGCGGTAGATCGCCTTGGTCGACTTTCGAGATGCCGTGCGAGATAAAATTGAGAATATCGAGCCGCGTAACCCCTTGTTGTAAAAGGAGATAAACGGCGTACGACTGTTCGGCCTGATAGAGCGCCGCGAGAATGTTGCCGCCATCGACCGCTCCCTGGCCACTTCCCTCGGCCTGCAGAACTGCGTACGAGATTGTCGATTGAAACGTCGATGTCAGCTCCGGCATTGCCGTCGAGTCATCCGGCATTTTTTCGATCACGTTTGCAAAATATTCCTGCAGAGCCCGCGACAATTCATCCATCTGAGCACCGCAATTAAACAATATTTCGCGGGCCGCCGCATCGTCGAGCAAGGCGAAAAGCAGATGCTCAAGCGTTACAAACTCGTGCTTGTGCTTGACTGCTTCTTCAACCGCAGAACTTAAAGTTTCTTCTAGCTCTCTCGTCAACATCCTAACAATATCTTAACAGTTTTGATGCGATTGAAAATAGTCAGGTCGATGGGACTATATAAATCTGACGCCATCGGGAGGAATTTGCGAAACATAAGTATTGAAATCGGTGCCGGTTTCCGCGTATGCACGATGCATCGCGTTCTCTACATTTTCAGCAACTACTCTCGTCTCGCTTAGCATAAACATTGACGGCCCGGAACCAGAGATACCACCGCCGAGAGCGCCGGCTGCGAGGCTTGCAGCTTTTACTTCGTCGAATTTTGGTATCAATGATTTGCGGACAGGTTCGACAATAAAATCCTGCATGGAGCGCACAATCAAACCGTAGTTCCCCTTTGCCAGAGCGGCGACAAATGCTGCGAGATTGCTCCAATTTTTTACCGCGTCAGCAAGTGGCACATCTCTAGGTAAAATCGCGCGAGCCTCAGCGGTCTTGATCTCGATCTGCGGGTGAATAACGGTTGCGAAAAGAGTTGGAAAGTCCAAAGCAACAATGTCGAGCGGGTCGGTCGAGCGGACAAGCGTGAAACCGCCAAAGATACAAGGAGCTGCATTATCGGCATGACGCGATCCTGAGGCGAGCATTTCCCCGGCCATCGCAAATTCGACTAAATCTAATTTTGAGAATCGGTCGCCGAGCAAACGGTTGGCCGCGACCACCGCTCCGGCAGAGCTTGCCGAGCTCGAGCCGATACCGCTTCCGGGTTTGATCCCTTTCCGGATCTCGATCTCAAAACCGTGATCAAGCCTTGCTGCATCGATCAATTCCAGCAACGCAACACCCGCAACATTTTGTGCGGGATTGGTCGGCAGGCCGTAATCATCTCGATTAATTATTCGCACGGTTTTGTCGGCGATCTTCCGCACGGTCATCTCGTCGTGTGGCTCTGACAGGGCAAAGCCAAGACAATCAAAACCGCATACGACATTAGAAACTGTTGCGGGCGCAAGTACCCTGATCTCATCCATGTTTTCTGAAACGACGTTCGACGTTATATCATTTAACGTCTCTCGTAATACCTGATCCACTCGTTGATGCAATACTTTAGCACAAACCGAAAATCACCTCATGTTTCGTTTCGTGACGCCGTCGTGCACGGCCAACCGGAGGATGGCGGGCTTTATTTTCCGTCCGAAATACCAAAACTTACCCCCGAGTTCTTAACCGGCCTGGATTCGATCTCGAACGTGACGCTCGCTTTCGATGTGATCAGGCCGTATGTTGGCGGCGAAATACCGGACGATAAACTGTTTGAGATCTGTTCAGAGACGGTCAATTTTGATTTCCCGCTCGTCCACATCACAGACCGTGTATCAGCGCTCGAGCTTTTCCACGGGCCGACGTTTGCGTTTAAAGACGTCGGAGCGAGGTTTATGAGCCGCTGTCTGAGTCATTTTATGCATGGCAGCGGAAAGAAGACGATCGTCGTCGTAGCTACCTCCGGCGACACCGGCGGTGCGGTTGCAGCAGGCTTTCATAATGTCGAGGGGATCGAGGTCGTCATCCTCTACCCGAAAGGCAGGGTCAGCAGGGTTCAGGAATTGCAGCTTACCACGCTTGGTGGAAATGTAACTACATTGGAATTACATGGCAGTTTTGACGATTGCCAGACGCTTGCCAAACAGGCGCTCGCCGATACCGATCTAAGATCAAAGCTTAACCTTACATCCGCTAATTCGATAAATATTGGACGTTGGCTGCCGCAGCAATTTTATTATTTCTACGCTTTAAGACATTGGTACGGCGAGCCGCCCGTGATCTCTGTGCCAAGCGGTAATTTTGGTAATCTGGCATCGGGAATATTAGCGCATATTTCGGGTCTACCGGTCAAGAAATTCATCGCAGCTTGCAACGCTAATGATGTCGTCCCGCGGTTTATGAACACCGCGGAATACAAACCAATGCAGTCCGTAGCTACTTTATCGAACGCGATGGATGTCGGAGATCCGAGCAACTTTGTGCGCATCCTGGAGATATTTGATAATAACTTTCCGGATCTCAGAACGAAACTCGAAGCCGTAAGCATTTCGGACGAAACGACGGCCAGGACAATGAAAGAAGTTTATGAAAAATTCGGATACATCCTCGATCCGCACGGAGCCGTTGGTTATCGAGCGTTGGCAGACTATCTGGAACGGAATCCGGAACGCCGGGGTATTTTTCTCGAAACAGCACATCCGGTAAAATTCGATTCCGTAAGTATGATAATCGGGACACAGGGAGAGATGTCCGTTTCCGTTAATGATCTGATTTCCCGGGACAAACAAAGTATTGAGATCGATCCAAACTACGCGGATTTCAAGGACGTGATCCTCAGCAAAACATGAAGATACTCAAGTTCGGCGGCTCGTCAGTTGGCAGCGCCGAAACGATAGAAAAGGTTTTGGAAATTATCCGCAACAGCAGCAAAACCGACCGCTGCGCAATTGTGCTGTCCGCGATGGAAGGCACAACCGATGCCCTGATCGAGGCCGGCCGCTCGGCTGAACGCGGGGAAGGCGGTTTCACAAAAATAATCAGTAAAATAAGCGAACGCCACATCGAAACTGTCGAGACGCTTTTTCACGAAAAGCCGGCATCTACACTTTTAGAATTTGTCGACGCAACCGTGACGGAGCTAAAAGATCTGTGCGAAGGCGTAAGGCTGGTGCGCGAACTGTCGGCAAGAACGCTCGACCGGATTTTGAGTTTGGGTGAGATCCTCTCGTCCCGCATCGTGGCTGCCAAGCTCTCGGACGTGGGACTCGAAAACGATTGGAAGGATAGCCGTTTGCTTATCGTTACCGATTCAAACTATGGATTTGCGGCGGTTGATTTTGCCGAAACTAATCGACGCGTCAAAGAGTATTTCGAAAGCTCGCCTGCAAGACTGTATATTTTACCTGGCTTCGTGGCGGCAGACTCAAAGGGAAATACGACAACACTGGGCCGCGGTGGTTCTGATTATACGGCTGCAATATTCGCGGCGGCTGTCGACGCCGACATTCTCGAAATTTGGACGGACGTCAGCGGAATGATGACGGCGGATCCGCGTTTTGTGCGCAATGTCCGGCAGATCTCGCACATCACATACCGCGAAGCGATGGAACTCTCACACTTTGGCGCAAAGGTCATTTACCCGCCGACAATTCACCCGGTAATGGCGAAGAATATTCCGGTTCTTGTCAAAAACACCTTCGCACCCGACGATCACGGCACGATGATCGAGGCCGAATCTATTGCGGAAAAGGAGATTATCCGCGGCATTACAAGCATCGACAACATAACGGTCCTGAGCCTTGAGGGTAGCGGAATGGTTGGCATTCCGGGCTTTTCCAAGCGGCTCTTCGACGTGCTTTCGCGGTCCGCGATCAACGTCATTCTTATTACTCAAAGTTCGTCGGAACATTCGATCTGCGTTGCAATTGAGGAAAGGTTTGCCGACACGGCAAAACTCGCGGTCGATCAGGAATTTGAGTACGAGATCAACGTCGGCCGTATCGACCCGCTAAAGGTCGAAAACGGTTTTTCGATCCTTGCGTTAGTTGGCGACAAAATGAAAGAGCACACTGGCGTGAGCGGCAAGATGTTTTCGACGCTCGGCCACAACGGAATCAATATCCATGCGATCGCACAAGGCTCGTCAGAACGCAACATTTCCGCGATCATCAATTCGAAAGACGTGCGAAAGGCTGTCAACGCGCTTCATGAAGAGTTTTTCTCCGATGGCAACAAACAGATCAATGTCTACATCGCGGGCGTGGGAACGGTCGGAGGCAAGTTGATCGAGCAACTCAGGAAACAGTACGGCCACCTTTCGGATGAGTTGCGGCTTAACGTACGCGTCGCTGGTGTTGCCAACAGCCGTCGGGGGCTGCTGGTCGACGAAGGAATTGGTCTCGATGATTATCAAGACGAGTTGAGAGCGGCTGTCGAAATGGATATCGAGGCATTTACCGATGAGATCATTGAGCACAACCTTCGAAACTCGATCTTTGTCGACGTTACGGCAAATGCAGCGGTCGTCGAGACCTACCCAAAGCTTTTGACGAGGAGCGTTTCGGTAATCGCCTGTAATAAGATTGCGGCGTCGTCTGAATACGAAAAATACTCAAACCTGAAGGAAACCGCCCGTGAATACGGTACCAATTTTCTTTTCGAAACGAATGTTGGTGCAGGCCTGCCAGTGATAAATACACTCAACGACTTACTCCGCAGTGGTGACAAGATTAACCGGATCGAAGCTGTTTTGTCGGGCACGCTTAACTTTGTTTTCAATAATTACGATGGCGGGCGCAGCTTCGCGGACGTGGTTCGGCAGGCTCAGGCCGAAGGTTATACCGAGCCTGATCCGCGACTCGATCTGAGCGGAACGGACGTTGCCCGAAAGATCCTGATCCTCGCCCGCGAAGCGGGAAATCATCTGGAGATGAGCGACATTGAGAATGATCCGTTCTTGCCAGAAACTTGCCTTGAGGGAAGTGTCGATGATTTTTATGCGGAGATGGATCGGCACGAAGAGCATTTTCGTCGATTGCTCGACGATGCTGTTTCAAATGGGCTGATCCTCAAATACATTGCTTCGTTCAATGATGGCCGGGCGTCGGTTGGATTGCAATCGATCGGGCCGGATCACAATTTTGCCAATCTGTCCGGCAAAGACAACGCAGTTCTTTTTTATACGAACCGCTATAGTGAACAGCCGCTCGTTATTAAAGGCGCCGGAGCCGGTGCGGATGTGACCGCGGCGGGCGTTTTCGCGGACATAATACGGGCGTCGCGATCCTAGCTGAGATCGAACAACAAAAACTCGCTCTTTTCGTCAAGCGCTTTGATCTTTAACTCTGTTTCATCACTAATTGCCGCGCCGTCACCGGCATTTAAGACTTGGCCATTAACCTGAAGAGCTCCACCGATAAGCTGAACCCACGCGTGCCGTCCGTCCGCGAGATCAAGTGAGACTTCTTCACCATTTTGTAAGATCGAGGCGTACAACTTAACGTCCTGATTGATGTGGACCGATCCGTCATCGCCGCCGCGCGACGCCACTAAACGCAACTTGCCCATCTTCTCTTCGGTCGAAAATCCTTTCTGCTCGTAAGCCGGCGCCAAATTTTTGGCCTCGGGCAATATCCATATTTGCAGCAAGTGGGTTTTATCCGTAGGCGAGCTGTACTCGCTATGCTGCACGCCCGTGCCGGCGGTCATTCGCTGCACGTCATTCGGGCGAATTGTCTCGCCATTTCCCATCGAATCGCGATGCGACAGCTCGCCGGAGATCACATACGTGATGATCTCCATATCGCGGTGGCCGTGTTTCGGAAAGCCCTGAGCTGGCTCGATGAAGTCCTCATTGATCACGCGAAGATCTCGAAACCCCATAAACTGCGGGTCGTGATAGTCGCTAAATGAGAATGTGTAATGCGTATCCAGCCAGCCGTGATTGGCATGGCCGCGTTCGTTCGATCTTCTAATTATTATCATTTACTTCTTTTTGATGATCATCAGGCCGTCGCGGATCGGGAGCAGAACGTTCACGACCCGGCCATCGGCGATGACCATTTGGTTAAATTCCTGGAGAGCAGCCGTGTCCTCGTCTTTTTCGTCAAGTAGGACTTTTCCGCTCCAGAGCACGTTGTCAGCGATTACAAAGCCGCCGGAACGAACTCGGTCGAAAACGAGATTGTAGTAGTTCGAGTAATTTGGTTTGTCCGCATCGATAAACACTAGGTCAAATGTTTCCGACAGCGTTGGAATGATGTCAACCGCGTTCCCAAGAAGAAAATCGATACGGCTTGCATATTCGGTTTTTGCTACAAATTCGCGTGCCACCTTATTCGTGTCTTGTTGTACGTCTAATGTAATTACCTTTCCACCTTCGGCTAAACCCTCTGCAAAACACAGAGCCGAATAGCCAAGATAGGTACCGATCTCAAGCACCACTTTTGGTCGTATCATCTGAGAGAGCATTGACAGCACGCGGCCTTGAAAGAAGCCGGACAGCATACCTGAGTCCGCATAGTGCGAGTAGCAATGTTCGCGCAGTTCCTGAAGTACGGCGCTCTCATCCGAGGTAAAGTCATCGGCATATTTGGTTATTTCTTCCGTTATTACCATAGATCGATTGTAACAAGCCCGTGTTTTATAGCGAAGGTCGCTGCCGCCTCGCGATCTGACACGCCCAGCTTGCCATAAAGACCAGCCACGATCGTTTTGATCATCGTTTCCGAAAGGTCGAGTGCAAACCGGATCTCATTGTCGGACATTCCGCCAACGATCATTCGTAAGACAGTTTGTTCCGCCAAGGTTAGGTCTTTTTGTTCGAGCGGACTACTCAACCTATGGGGAAGCGGACCGCGCAAGTTCCGCCGTAAATTCAACGATCGGCCGGATCAGATCGGTGTCGTAATTTGTCTTAACGTGCTGCATCACGGCCGTTATGCGTTCAAGCCCCATACCAGTGTCGACCGACGGAGCGGGCAGCGGCGTTAACTTAAATGTGCCCTCCGGCTCCTGTGTGCGGTTGTACTGCATAAAGACGAGGTTCCAAATCTCCATCGTTGTATCGCCTTCGCCGTTGACCCATTTTTGGTGATTCGACTCCGGGTTGTCAGGCTCGTCGCCCATATAATAGTGGATCTCTGAGCAAGGCCCGCACGGCCCGGTGTCGCCCATCTGCCAAAAATTGTCTTTGCGGCCGAAACCTAAAACTCGCTCGGGCTTTGCCCCGGCTGCTTCCCACAACGAGCGAGCTTCGTCATCAGGCCCGACCTCGTCGTCGCCTTCAAAAACTGAAAACCACAGACGCGATTGCTCAAGCTTCAACTCATTGACAAGAAAATCCCAGGCGTATTCGATTGCCTCTTTCTTAAAGTAATCGCCGAACGAAAAATTGCCCAGCATCTCAAAAAAGGTGTGGTGCCTCGCCGTCTTGCCGACCTCGTCAAGGTCGTTATGCTTACCGCCGGCACGAATGCATTTTTGCGATGTTACAGCACGTGTGTAGTCGCGTTTTTCATGGCCCAAAAAAACGTCCTTGAATTGGTTCATCCCCGCGTTTACAAAAAGCAGCGTCGGGTCGTCCGACGGCAACAGCGGTGACGAATGAACAACCTTATGCCCGTGCTGCTCAAAATACTCTAAAAATCTTGCTCTGATCTCATTTCCGGTCATATCGAAACTTTAACACAGTTAATTTATTCGATGCATTTCCGACCAAAAAGCCGTTCAGCCGACGGGCTCCGGCTCTCGAAATGTTGTTGTGCCGACTATTGTTTCGCGGCCTTAAACCGCATCGCCACGCCGTTCATACAGTAGCGAAGTCCGGTCGGCTGCGGGCCATCGTCAAAGACATGGCCGAGATGCGAGTGACAACGGGCACATTCGACCTCAGTTCGCACTTCGCCGAGGCTCTTATCGATTGTTTCCTTGACGTTACGCTTGAAGATCGGCTCGTAAAAGCTGGGCCAGCCGGTGCCCGAATCAAATTTCGCCATTGAGCTGAAAAGTGCCAGCCCGCATGCGTCGCAGTAGAAGATACCGTCTTGTTTTACGTCATTGAGCGGGCTCGTGTACGGGCGTTCGGTTCCCTCTTGGCGAAGCACGTAGAACGCAGGACCGGAAAGCTCACGCTTCCATTCGGCGTCGGTCTTGAGCAGCTCTTTTCCGTCAAATTCGCCCTCGGTCAACGTCAGCTCACGCTGAACGCCCACGGTCTTTTTCGTTTTGACAGGAGTCGCAGACGGTTCGGACAAATTCACGGTCGAGAACGCGGTCACCGCGGACAAGTAGGCGATCAGGCCATAAACGGCCGCAGCAAAAACCGTGGTAAGGATAAAAACTGCTGCTAGCACTTTTTTCATATTTACTTCCTAACAAAATGATATGGCCCCGTTTGCCGAAAACATATCGGAACGGGGCCATAATCGAGTTCACCTTTCAACACACTTCCGATTTCAATAGGTTCGGAATCGTATCAATAAATAGTGCTCGGTGATCGAAGGTCTTTCCCTATTTGGTTGCTCGTCATACCTCTTGAGGAATGCCGGGCTGCCAAACCCTTGATAAATTGTGCCTTCGATCATCGAGCGAGGTTGCCAAACGGAGTTAGTTAGGCAACACAACTGTGTCAATGACGTGGATCACGCCATTCGAACCCTTCAGGTCAACTGCGGTGATGGTCGATTTGCCGCCCTTTTCGTCCATCAGGACGACATTCTTGCCGTCCATCATCGCCCAGAGCTTGCCGCCCGAAACCGTCGCAAGTTCAACCTTGCCATTGCCTTTCTTGATCGCCTTGGCAACTGCTTTCGAGTCGAGGTTTCCTGCGACCACGTGATAGGTCAGGATTTTCGACAGCATTGCTTTGTTCTCAGGCTTGAGAAGTGTAGCAACAGTGCCTGCCGGCAACTTGTCAAAAGCACCGTTAACCGGAGCGAACACCGTGAACGGTCCTGCACCCTGAAGCGTACCGACCAGATCAGCCGCTTTCACCGCGGCCACCAGCGTGGTGTGATCAGCTGAACCAACTGCGATATCGACAATCGATTTGTCCTGTGCCGAAACGGCCGATGAACCAAATGCAACGCTAAGCGTCAAAACAACTAATCCTATAAATAATTTCATTTTTATATCTCCCTTGTTTATTTCTAAATTTGTGAAAAGGTTTTCTTACCCTTTGGACTAGTTTTCGCAATAGGCGGAGAATTGGATTCAAAAAAATTTTGATAATCGATCGTCGGGAGAGTAAAGGAATCGCGAAGTATCAATGCTGCACGGAACACGAGATGGTTTGAAACGGTTGCAAAGGCGGTAGCTAGTCTTCGCCTTTCTCTTCGATCCGACCGCTTGCGACCGCGGACATCTTCTCGCGGATCAGATCGTAGCTAAATCCTTGCCGCAGTAGATGATCGTAGAATTTCTTGGTCTCCTCACGGGTTTCGGGTTTGCCCTTTAAACGCAAGCGTTTTTCGATCGCCTGATCGATCAGATCGACTTCGGGGAGTTCTTCAAATGCCAGGCTGATTGCGTTCTCAACCGTTTCTTTGTCTAGCTTCTTTTGCGACATCGTTTGCTGCAAGCGGCGTTTACCTTGAGGCTTTTGCCGCAATTTGGACACAGCTAGGTTACGAGCGTATTGCTCGTCGTCGAGATATTTGTATTCTTTGAGTTTTTCAAGGACCGCGTCGACAATCGATTCATCGGTCCAGAGCTTTTCCAAAAGACGTTCACGAAGTTCCATGATCGAACGCGGTTTTGCCGCAAGCAGCTTGGTGGCGCGATTCATTGTCCGCTCTCTCGAACGCTCAATGTCTTTAACCACCCGCTTGGTTTCGTCGAGCGTTCGATACTGCTTTCGCCACATAATTTCGGAGACCTGTTAAAATCCTATTTCGCACATATTATGAACGGCATCCTGATCATCGACAAACCTGCCGGCATTACGTCGCACGACGTCGTGTCGCGTGTTCGCCGAATCCTGGGGACCAGGCGAGTTGGACACACGGGGACGCTCGACCCTTTTGCAACAGGCGTAATGGTTATCCTGGTCGGCCAGGCGACGCGGCTCGCGCAGTTTCTTGATAAGGACGAAAAAGAATATTTGGCGACGGTGAGGTTCGGTTTTGAGACAGATACCGGCGACGTGACCGGATCGCGGATTGCGGATTGCGGATTGGACAACGAAGCGATTTCTGAGTTGCTCGCGTCTACCGAATGGAACGCGGTTTTCGACGCATTTAAAGGCGAGATCGAACAAGTCCCGCCGATGTATTCTGCAAAGAAGATCGACGGTAAAAAATTATACGAGCACGCTCGAAAGGGCGAAACCGTGGAACGAAAAGCCGTTAAGGTCAAAATTCACAAGCTCGTAAATATAGATGAATCCGCAACCCGAAAGCCGCAATTTGAAGTCCGCATTAGCGTCGCTTGCTCAGCGGGGACCTATATTCGCACACTCGCAGAAGACATAGGTAGAAAACTGGGTATTGGTGCACACCTCGCGGAACTCCGACGAACCGCCGCTGGAAGATTCACGATCGATCAGAGCCTGACGCTCGAACAGTTGGCGGCTCTCGACGAACCGGCTTCGGCTCTAAAACCGATGCAAGATGCGGTTTCGCACCTTTCGACGTTTGAGTTGCCCGCCGACCGCGTTGCCAAGACGCGCAACGGCCTGTCGACGCGCGTTTTTGAGACTGCATTCGCTGATGGCGAGTTGATCCGGATGCTCGATCCTTTCGGACAACTTGTCGCGATCGGCTCTTTCGACGCGGCCGAAAAAATCATTCTGCCAAAGGTCGTTTTGGTATAAAATGGCGGCAGGGCAAAATGTATGAAAAAGCGAAACATTGCATTGGCATTTGGCGGGGCGGTTGGGGCGGCGGTTGCGGTCAAAATGCTGACGCGGGCCGCCACTGTGAATTGGGATGACGTTGCGGACAAGGTCGTCCACGCCGAATACTCGCGGTTTGTAAATGTGGATAGCTCCCGCCTGCATTATCAGGAGTTTGGCGATGCGACGAAGCCGCCGATCATCCTGATACACGGTTACACGGCGTCCGTTTACGTCTGGAAGACGACGGCCCCGATGCTGGCAGATGCCGGATTTCATGTCATCGCGGTCGACCTTATCGGGTTCGGGTTTTCGGACAAACCGTCGTGGTTTGACTACTCGATACAGTCGCAGGCCCGAATGGTCTCGCGGTTTATGAATCGCCTCGGCATCGGTCGCGCAACGGTTGTCGGCAGTTCGTACGGCGGAGCGGTCGCTTTAAACCTGACGCTCGACTATCCGGAGATGGTTGAGAAACTGGTGCTTGTCGATGCCGTGTGCAACGACGAACCGAAAAATCATCCGATCATAAAACTCGCATCGCTCCCCGGTGTCGGCGAGGCAATGACCCCGTTTCTTATAGATTCTAAAGCGTTTCTGCGAATGCGCATGCGCGGCACACTGGCAAAAGCTAATCATAAGATGATCACGGAAGACCGGATCCAGTCGATCCGCCGACCGCTTTCTGCCGCGGACGGCCATTACTCGGTGCTCGCCACCTCTCGAAATTGGCACGCGGATCGCCTCGAGCAGGACGCTCACCTCATAAACCAACAAACCCTCATCATCTGGGGCGAAGAGGACACCGTCATCCCGATCAAAAACGGCTATAAACTGCACGAAGAGATTCTCCATTCCCGCTTCGTCGTCCTGAAAGACTGCGGCCACATCCCGCAGGAAGAAAAGAGCGAGATATTTACCAACCTCGTCACCGAATTTTGTCAAAACAAGAAAGGGCAGATCAAGGCGAAAGATGGCGATCAGGTGCGGTTAGAGTTGTAGATGCACGAAAAAGTCTCTTTCAACCGTCAAATCCTTTCTGCGAGCGACGCGATGGTTTCAGCCGTTTCCAACGTAGCAATTTACGGCAAAGGTGCTTTTACAACGATTTCGATCGACGACGGCGAACCTTTACTTTTGGAAAAACACTGGATTAGGCTAGTTGGTAATGCCGCCAAACTGGAGATAGACATCGCCGATTTTTCGGAGAATCACACAAAAAACTTGCTTGACGAATTACTCGAAAACAACGGCGTGACGAACGGACTGGCGCGGATTACATTTTTTGACGAATCGGCCAGCGCGATCTGGAAATTTGAGTCTGCACGAACAACGAGCCTTCTGATCACGACCGGCGATCTGCGGCCGGTCCCAATCCCTTTCCGGCTGACGACTTCACCTTTTCCCGTCAATTCACTCTCGCCGCTAGCCGGCGTAAAATCGTGCAATTACCTCGAGAATCTGCTTGGTATCGAAGAGGCACGCAGCCGCGGTTTTCATGAGGCGTTGCGAATCAATCACGAGGGCGCTCTGACCGGCGGCTGCATGGCAAACGTCTTTTGGCTTAAGCGAGGCGTGCTGTTTACGCCACATCTCGACACTGGCTGCCTGCCCGGAACAACGCGCGAATACATCCTCGAAAATCTTCCGTGCGAACAGACTCGAGAGCCGATAGACACGCTGACAGATGTCGAAGCGATATTTATGACATCGGCTGGTTTGGGAGTGGTTCAGGTCCATGATCTCGACGGCCGCTCGTTCGCTACGGTCGACCACCCGATCCTTCATCTACTTCCGGATAGGCGCTAAAAGACACGAACACCCGCAAACCAATTCGTGGATGTTCGTGTCTATTTGACGCTAAAGATCTTTAGCCCGCGGTTTCGAAAAGTGCGAGGATCTGCTTGCCCTCGATGGAACGAGGGTCGATGGTGCGCAGATGCCTTTGTCCCTGCATTTCCCAGATCGCCGTCACTGTTCCTTCTTTTTCAACCGACTGATATGAAACGTCCTCGGTGTTAGCCATCGGTTCTTCGGCCGGAGCGGTTGCGGGAGCTTCAGTCGGGGCCTCGACAGCGTGCGGCTGCGCGACTATTTCGGCTGCAACCTCTTTTGGTGCTTCAACGGCCACCGGTTTTTCCTCTGGGGCCTCCGCGGCCTGTACTGCTTCGTCTGACATTTAGATCAATGGTCTCCTTAAATCAATTTCAATAATAAACTCTTATTAGAAACGAAATTCTGACACATCACTGTCGATTTTGTCGAGGCGACCGTCTATTTCGTTCTCTTCAGTTCCAGCTCATAGAACCAAAAATCGTTATTCGGCTGGTCGATCTTGAGCTGATCGGTCTTTCCGTTCTTGTCGATCGTAAACGTAACAAACCCGCGGGGAAAGTTGTAGTTAACGCTCGGCCGCCATTTTATCCGGAATGTGTCATAGTGCCAATGTTCGAGATCGGCGACAAAATTTGGTGCCGGTGCGAGACGCATTACGAGCTTACCGTTTTCCTCAACGACG
>Ga0209797_10000190_pt1 | contig 28455 bp, 24 predicted proteins | sample DOMMetBare3Fresh_2_FD_187472 | JGI IMG/M metagenome (GOLD analysis project Ga0209797, IMG submission 187472) | Wetland sediment microbial communities from St. Louis River estuary, USA, under dissolved organic matter induced mercury methylation -... | ecosystem: Environmental > Aquatic >... | reverse complement strand
CGCCGTCGATTCCTTCGGCTGGCCGGCGAGGCGGCCCGCCGTGTAGCCGCCCGCCAGAGCGGCGAGAATCCCGGCGACCATCCACCAGATGCCGGCACCGATCGAGAACGATGACGCCGTTGGGCTCTCACCCGTGACGGGCGAGAGCGTGGCGGCTCCGATGCCGATGCCAAGCATGTTCAGAATGAGCTGGGTAACCAGTGCTACGACCACTCCGGCGAACACGGCGCCCAGAGAAACCTGGTTGATCATGATGGTGCGCACATCCTCGGCCGGAGTCGCCGGCGTGAGATGTGGCGCATCGTAGTCGCCGCGAGCGCGCGGCGTATCGGGGTGGGGAACTTCGGCCATTGGGAACTCCTGCAGGATTTTTCATCTGGGGCCAATGTTGGCGTCGTCAGCTCGCTCGCAGCGTCTAGCTTGTCGTGCGCCATTATTGGTCGGTCTCGGGCGATCGTCGCCACGGCATTTTTTTAGAACAACACCCGACACGCGATGGTTCCGGGCATTTCTCGCGCCATGCTTTTCATCACCGCCGATTCCGCCGTTATGCGTTTGACCGACCGCCGAAACGGCCGTGCGCATGCAGCACTTCGACGAAACCGGTTGCAGTTTTCCGGCACACTTGCGCTGCCGAAGAAGGCAACCATTTCTCGCCCTGGAGTGAGGCCATGGATTTCATCGCACTGGAAAATCGTGTTAGCGCGCACAACTACGCGCCGCTGCCGGTGGTGCTGACGCGCGGCGAAGGCTCCCATCTGTGGGACGCCGACGGGCGACGCTATGTCGACATGATGAGCGCCTACTCGGCGGTCAGCCTCGGTCACGCCCATCCGCGCATCCTGGCGGCGCTGACCGCGCAGGCGAAGCGCCTGGCGGTTCCGTCGCGTGCCTACTACAGCGACCGGCTCGGGCCGTTTCTCGAGGAACTCTGCCGCGTCAGCGGGTTTGATGCCGCGCTGCCAATGAACACCGGCGCAGAAGCGGTCGAGACCGCCGTCAAAGCCGCGCGCCGATGGGGCTATCGCGTCAAGGGCGTGCGCCGCGACCGCGCCGAGATCATCGTGGCGCAAGGGAACTTCCATGGCCGCACCACCACCATCGTGGGCTTCTCGTCGGAGCCTTCCTATCGCGACGGCTTCGGGCCGTTCCCGCCTGGCTTCCGCCCGGTTCCCTTCGGCGACCTCGCCGCGATGGAGCGCGCGATCACGCCCGACACCGCGGCCGTCCTGGTCGAGCCGATCCAGGGCGAGGCCGGCATCGTCGTGCCGCCCAAGGGCTGGCTCGCCGGCGTGCGGGCGCTATGCGACCGCCACGGCGTGCTCTTGATCGTCGACGAGGTGCAGTCGGGGCTTGGCCGCACCGGCGCGTGGTTTGCGTTCGAGCATGAGAACGTGCGCCCGGACGGCATCATCGTCGGCAAGGCGCTCGGTGGCGGCGTGCTGCCGGTGTCGGCCTTCGTGGCGCGGCGTGCGGTCATGGACGTGTTCACGCCGGGCTCGCACGGATCGACCTTCGGCGGCAATCCGCTCGCCGCCGCGGTCGGGCTCGAGGCGCTGCACGTCATCCGCGACGAGGGTCTGGTCGAGCGCAGCCGCGTGCTCGGTGTCCATATGCTCGAGCGCCTGCGCGCGATCAAGAGCCCGGCGCTCAAGGCCGTGCGCGGCCTTGGCCTGTGGGTTGGCGCCGAGATCGATCCGGAGATTGCGAGCGCACGGACCGCCTGCGAGCAGCTCCTGGCCAAGGGCGTGCTGTCGAAGGAGACCCACGACACTGTGGTACGGCTCGCGCCGCCGCTCGTCATCGCGCGCGATGATCTCGACTGGGCGCTCGATCGTTTCGAGGAGGTGGTGCGCGAGCTGTCGCGCGCGCCGCGCCGCCCGGTCGCTGCCTGAGGTTTCTCCATCCCGAGGTCACGTCCAACCTGAGGTCACGTCCATGACGACGCAATCGAACCCGCACTTCCTGATGTGCCGGCCGCAGCACTTCGCGGTCAACTATGCCATCAACCCGTGGATGGACCCGTCGAGCTGGGCGCGCGATGAGCGCGTGCTCGCGGCGGCGGCGCGGCGGGAGTGGGCATCGCTGCACCGCGCGCTCAATGACGCGGGCGCGCAGATCGACCTGGTGCCGTCGGCGCCGGGCCTGCCCGATCTGGTGTTCACCGCCAACGCGGCGGTGGTGCTCGACGGCAAGGCGCTGCTGGCGCGCTTCCGCCATGCGGAGCGCCGCGCCGAGGAGCCGCATTTCGCGGCCGCCTTCCGCAAGCTGCAGGCGCGTGGCCTGATCGCGTCGGTGCGCACGCTGCCCGAGGACGTGACGCTTGAAGGCGCCGGCGACTGTGTATGGGACGATACCCGCAACCTGTTCTGGATGGGCTACGGCCCGCGCTCCGACGAGGCCGCCCGGCATGCCGTGGCGGAGGAGTTCGGAGCCGAGGTGGTGGCGCTGCGGCTCGCCGATCCGAGCTTCTATCACATGGATACCGCGCTCTGCCCGCTGCCGGGCGGCGAGGTGCTCTACGTCCCGGCCGCGTTCACGCCGGAGGGCCGTGCCGCGATTTGCGGCCGCGTGGCGGCGGACCAGCGCATCGCGATCGCCGACGAGGATGCCCGATTGCTTGCCGCCAATGCGGTCTGTGTGGGCAGCACGCTCGTGCTGTCGGGCTGCAGCGATGGCCTGCGCGGCCGGCTCAACGAGCGCGGCTATCGCGTGCGCCCGACGCCGCTCGGCTCGTTCCTGCGCAGCGGCGGCAGCGCATTCTGCCTCACGCTGCGGCTCGATCGCCGCTCGGCCGGGGGCGAGACCAGGATCGTGGGCACCGCGGCCTGAGCGGGGCGCCAAACGGCGGTTCCACAAGCCGGCTGGCACCCGAACGGCCCGCTTCACATTCTTGTCACGCTGCCCTAGATTAATGGGGGCTGCCCGCTGCATCGCAGCATGAAGGAGGTTGAGGAGCGCCGCCGTGAACGGCCAGGTATCACCCACAGGATGGCCAGCTCTCGTGCTCAACGCGGACTTTCGCCCGCTGAGCTATTACCCGCTGTCGCTGTGGTCCTGGCAGGACACCATCAAGGCCGTCTTCCTCGAGCGGGTGAACATCGTCGCCAATTACGATCGCTCGGTGCACAGCCCCAGCCTCGAAATGAAGCTGCCGAGCGTGGTCTCGCTCAAGACCTTCGTGAAGCCGGCCACGCAGCCCGCGTTCACGCGCTTCAATGTGTTCCTGCGCGACAGATTCTCCTGCCAGTATTGCGGCCGGCGCGACGATCTCACGTTCGACCATCTGGTGCCGCGCTCGCGCGGCGGCCAGACCACCTGGATCAACGTGGTCGCGGCCTGCTCGCCGTGCAATCTGCGCAAGGGCAACCTGACGATGACCGAGGCCAAGATGTGGCCCTCGCAGATGCCGTTCCAGCCCTCGGTGCACCACCTGCACCGGAACGGCCGGCTGTTCCCGCCCAACTATCTGCACGATAGCTGGCTCGATTATCTCTATTGGGATACCGAGCTCGATCCGTGAGCCTGCGGGCGATGGCGTCAGTCGTCTTCACGCGCCGGCAGGCGGCGTCCTGCTACCAGGCCCCAGATCGCAGCCGCGGCGAGCGCGAGCGAGATCAGCACGTTGTAGCCGGCAAGCGATACCCCGAGAAAGCGCCAGGCCGCCTCGTCGCAGCGCACGACGTTGACCCGCTGCAGCCGATCCAGGAGGTCGGTCGCCGAGCCGAGCCCCTCCAGCGCGCCGGAGCAGTCACGCGGGCCCGCCCACAGTTTCCATTCCACCCCGGAATGGTAGACGCCAAGCCCGGCGTTCCACAGCATGCCAAGCGCGATCATGGCGAGCGCGCCGATCAGCACCTTGCGCTTGGAGCCGACCGATTCGCCGAGAATCACAAGGGCCGCAAGCGGGATCGCGAAGTAGTACGGGTAGCGCTGCTCCAGGCAGAGCGGGCAGGGCTTGAGGCCGAGCCCGTATTGGAAGAACCAGGCGCCCAGGATGGCGGCCATGCCGCCCACCACCACCGCAACCGCCGCGGCCGCGATTGGCCGGGTGTGCACGAGGGTCGCCCAGGTTTCGGGTGTGGCCTTGCTCATCGGCACCGCTACCGGCTCGCCAGCTCGTTCGCTCATGCACTAAAGCCCTGCCATGAAACCCGAAATCGCCCGCTCGAGCGTATGCTCTGTTGCCACGATCCGCGACCGGACGCCATGCAACTCTTTGAGATCGGGCCGTGACCCCCGACCCGGCTCATGTGGCCCTTGGGCGGTCGCGCCCGGGGGCCTTGAGGCGCGCATCCATCGATATATGCCGGCCGTTGACCCCCCGCCATGGGCCGCTATGATCCGCGCCGCCTTGCCCCTGTGGCGGAATTGGTAGACGCGGCAGACTCAAAATCTGTTGGTGGCGACATCGTGCTGGTTCGAGTCCGGCCAGGGGCACCATCGGCCGAAAACGGCGTCGATTTCACCTGCTCGTCATCTCGAAAAGTCCCTATCAGGCCAGAAGGGGGAGAAATGCGCAGGTCTATCCGCGTGATTGCAGTGTCATGTCTGGCATTGGCCGGTGCTTCTTCATCAGCCGCCGGCCAAACGTCGTCCCACGACGCCTTCTGGAAGCGCGTTCAAGACCTGTGCAACGCGACCTCGAACATCAAAACCATCGACAAGATCGAGCCGCACGCCGAGCGGATCGCCGCGGCAGCCGAAACCGAGCATCGGCTCTGGGATGGCCACCAGGTCGACCACAACGGCCGGCTCTACAAATTCGGTCTCACCGAAGCCGAGAACGAGCAAGACCCCGGAGAGAGTAGCACCGTCCCTCTTCAAAAGGTCGGGTGGTGGAATGTCTGGCGCTATCTGTCGGTCCTCTCCGAGGCTGGCCGCATCAATCTGGATTTTCTCCGGGTCACCTCGATGGAAGGTGCGATTGACGCGCGCGACCCGGACGATTCTGCTCAACGACGCTCGAATCCGTTCAGCAGCCTGTTTGGCGCGATGGATCAGATCGGAAATGTTCAACTCCGCGAGGCGGCGAAGGAAAGCGTCATTCGCGGCGCCGTCTCGGATCGCCCATGGTCGGCGGTGTTCATTTCATATGTCGTGCACACGGCGATTGGCGCAACGGTGGCCAAGACCTCGCAGGAGTTCGCCTATAGCCCACGTCATATCGACTATATCCAGCAGGCGTTCCTGGCCAGCCGAGCGGAGGAGCAAGGCAGCCCGACGTCGGCGATCTACCGCGCATGTCCAGCGCACGAGACCACGCCGAGACGCGGCGACCTGATCTGCTACCATCGTCATAAATCCTGCCAGGATCTGCCGACCCGCTCGATTCAAAACCTGGTCGCGTTTGGCGATCGCCCGAACGAAGCGTGCAAATCGATCAGCGTTTCGCACTGCGACGTGGTCACCCACATCGATAAAAACGCCAAGAAGGTTTACACGGTCGGCGGAAATGTACTCCAGTCGGTCACAGAGCGCCGGATGAACCTGGCTGCGAACGGTTTGAAGTTTTCTCTCAATCAAGGCGAAAAGGATTGCAGTGCTGCGCAGTCAGGCGCAGGCCAAACGAATGCTGCCGCCAAGGAGCACTGCTCTTTGAATAACAAGGACTGGTTCGTCGTCCTTCAAGTGCGGCCATCTGATCCCAAGCGCATCTCGACTTTCGGCCATGGGCACTGATCCAACGGTGCGAGGCCGATGCCATGGTGGCGGCCGCGCGGCTCGTCGTTGCGGCTCTCCGTGAGCCCAACAACCTGACACCTCGCATCCTCTCCGTTGCCACAAAGGTATCTGACGACGTGCGCTCACTGTCGCTTGACGGTGGTAAAACACCGAGTGGATGCGGATGATGGTAATAGAGCGCCATCGACGGGCTTCACAGTGCTCGCGTAACTCCTTGATCAAACACGCACAATACAAATTCCATATCTTTGCTTCCTTTCCGCCATGTTTTTGTCCACCAGGTTAGCAGATGGTTTGTGCTCAGGTTCTGTGGCGTATCGCTGTTGCGTAGCTTGGGGGAGTACCAAATGGCTAAGCCCGTCGTCGTTCTGGTTGGCGCGGACAAGGGTGGGGTCGGCAAGACGACCGTGTCGCGCACGCTTCTTGACTATCTCGCCGCTCGCAAAATCCCGACGCGGGCCTTCGACACCGAATGGCCGCGCGGCACGCTCAAGCGGTTCCACCCGGATATCACCGAAGTGGTCGACGTGACCTCGGTGCCGGATCAGATGAAGATCTTCGACACGCTGGAAAGCTCCAGTGCGGCGGTGACCCTCATCGACGTGCGCGCCGGCATCATGTCGTCGACCTTGAATGCACTGCGCAATATCGGGTTCCTGGATGCGGGGCGGAAAGGGCAGCTGACCTTTGCGCTGTTCCATATCCTGGGCTCCTCGATCGCGTCGCTCGACGAGATCGCGGAGACATCGCACTATCTGACCGACGCCAAGTATTTCCTGGTCAAGAATTTCATCAACAACACCAGCTTCTTCGAATGGGACCAGGCGACCTACAATAGCTATTTCAAGCAGTTCAAGGACGCGGTCGAGGTCACCATCCCGCAGCTCAGCGAAATGGCCTATGAGCAGGTCGAGCTGGTGGCGGCGCCATTCACGAATTTCATTGCCAACAAGGCCGCTAACGGCCTGCCGGCCAACCACTCGTTCGTGTTGCGCGGCTACGTGCGGCATTGGCTGGAAAATGTCTGGTCGGAATACGACCGGGTCAAATTCCTTGATCTGGTGGGCGTTAGAGAAACCTCCACCGAGGCCGTCAAGCCCAGGCTGATGAAGCTCGCGGAAGCCGTCTCCTGACCGGCGCTGCCGCGGCGTGCCGCCTGGGTGACCTGGCGGTTCGCCGACCTTTGCACGTCGAGTGACGGCTTTGGCTGGCTGAGCGGGTGGCCTCTATGTCGATTCTGTCGTTTGATGAAACCGAGGAGAGTGGATATGACGTCCGTCCCCGCCGCGATGCGGGGGCCGGCACGGGACCGCTCTATATCGTTTGTTCGCCGCGCCGGAATGTCGGCAAGACGCTGATGGCGCGGCTCTTGGCCGAGTTCTATTTCGCCCACGACCGGCCGATCGCGGCCTTCGATCTCGCCGACGAGGGCCCGCAGCTGTCCGACTACCTGCCGGACGTCTCGACTGCGGTCGAGCTCGGCAGCATGCGCGGCCAGATGGCTTTCTTCGATCGCCTGATCGGCGAAAAGCATGCCGCCAAGGTGGTTGACGTCAGCCACCGCATGTTCCGGGACTTCTTCGTCATCGCCAACAAGATCGGCATTCTGGAAGAAGCGAGCCGCCGCGGCATCGAGCCGATCATCCTGTTCATGGTCGATCCCGACGAGCAATCGGCGGCGGCTTATTCGATCCTGCAGCGCTGGTTCACCGACGTGTCGCTGCTGCCCGTGCGCAACCAGACCGTCGCCAGCGGCATTCCGTATTGGGGCGCGTTCCCGAACGAGAGCCAGATTCACGTGGCGCTGGAAATTCCGCTCCTGACCGCGTCGGTGAAGACGCTGATCGGGCAGCCGTCATTCTCGTTCGCGCGCTTCCAGCGCACGCAGTCGATCGGCCTGCCGGTGCGGCTCGACGACGAGCTGCGCGGCTTCATCCGGCGCGTGTTCCGCCAGTTCTGCGAAGTCGAGACCAGGCGCATGTGCGGCGACGTGCGCTGGCACTGGAGCAGCAATCCGTAGTCCATCCGAGTGTCCCGGGCGCGGCGCAGCGCGGCCCCTGCGGACGAGATCGTTTCTGCGCCAGCGACGCGGTGCGCCGCAGACCCGGGACCGTCCCGGGGTGTGTAGCGGTCCCGGATCTGCAGTGCAGCACGAGCGCACTCTCCGTTCTGTGCGGTTATCTCGGCGGTCTGCGTGCGCTCGTGCTGCGCTGCGTCCGGGACACGCGTCATCCCGGCCGGACGAACGCGCGCTTGAGGAACTCGCCGCCATGGCGCAGGCCTTCCTGGTCGATGCCGTGGCCGACCCCCGTGGAGAGATGCCATTCCACGGCGAGGCCGACCGAGGCCAACCCGCTCGAGGCATGAAACATCGCCTGCGGCGGGATCAGGTCGTCGCTGTCGCCGTGCACCAGTAGAACCGGCGGGCGTGACTTGATCTCAGCCGCGAAGGCTTCCGGCTTGAGGTCGGGCGGCACCACCAAGAGGCCCGAATAGCCCACGATCGCGAGCGGCGCGGCGGCGCGGCGCAGCCCCACATGCAGCGCCATCATGGTGCCTTGGCTGAAGCCAACGAGCGCCAGCGCGGATGCGGGCAGGTTGCGGCGCCCCAGTTCGGTGTCAAGAAAGCGCTCGAGCGCCGGCGCCGCCTTGTTGACGCCGATCCAGCGCTCGTTCGGATCGCGAAACGTGAGATTGAACCATTGCCGGCCGGTCGGCGCCTGACCGCAGGGCTCGGGCGCATGTGGGGAAACGAACGCTGCCTGCGGCAGCAGGCCCTGCCAGGCGCGGCCGATATCGATGAGGTCGTTGCCATCCGCCCCATAGCCATGCAGGAACACCACCAGCTGGCGCGCCGCGCCGCCCGCACCCGGCTCAAGCCGTGGTCCATCGAGTTCAGCCGCCATTGCGTCTCCTGTTCGTTGCTATCGTCTTCGTTGCTTTTGTCTTCGTTGCTTTTGTCTTCGTTGCTATCGTCTTCGTCGCGGGCTTTTTCGTTGCCGTCTTCGGCGCGGGCGGCCGCTGCTTGGCGGCGCGATAATAGGCCCAGAGCAGGCAGGCGGCCGCGCCGCGCCAGGGACGCCACTGCTCGGCGAGCGGGCCCATGTCCCTGGTGCTTGGGCGCGTCTTGAGCCCGAGCAGAAGCCGTGCCGCCTCCTGCAAGGCGAGATCGCCGGCCGGCCAGGCGTCGGCATGGCCGAGGCAGAACAACAGATAGATGTCGGCGGTCCATGGTCCGATGCCGTGGATCGCGGTCAGCGTCCGATGCGCATCGTCGGCTGATGCGTCTGCGAGGCTCGGCAGATCGATTGCACCCTCGGCCACCGCGCGGGCGACCGCCTTGAGGGTGCGGATCTTTGGCGCCGAGAGGCCGATGCGCGCGAGCTTCGCGGGCCGCGCCTTGAGCACCGCCGTGTGGTCGAGCGGATCGAGCGCCGCCTTGAGCCGCTCCCAGATCGCGCTGGCGCTGGCGGTCGAGAGCTGTTGAGCGACCACGATCGCGGCGAGCCCGTCGAACCCGTCGGGCCGCTTGCGCAGCGGCGGCCGGCCGGCCGCCGCGAGCGCCTGCGCGAAGCGCGCATCCGTCTGCACCAGCGCGGCGAGCGCCGTGTCGAGATCGGCTTCGGTATGGAGGCGCGCGGGCATGAGCTTGAATCCATACACGCGGGCATTCGTGCCGTCACCCGTGTGATGGCCGCCAGGGCGCGCCTTACAGCGTCACCCACCCCTCGGGTGGCGTGCGGCCCGGATGGAGCGCGCCGCAGGCCTTGCAGGTGCGCGCTTTGTCGTCGGCGTAGAAGGCTTCATAGAGCGGCGGCAGGTCCTTCACCAGGTGCTTGACCTTCACCTCCACCCGGTGGACGAGCGCGCCGCATGTGAAGCAGTACCATTCGAAGCCATCGAGGTCGTTCGGCCGCGCCGCTTCGACCACCAGCCCGACCGAGCCCGGCTGCGGTCGCTGCGGTGAGTGGCGTACATGTGGCGGCAGCAGGAACACGTCGCCTTCGCGGATCGGCACGTCGTAGAATTGGCCATTGTCGATGACCTTGAGCACCATGTCGCCCTTGAGCTGGTAGAAGAACTCCTCGACCGGATCGTCATGATAGTCGGTGCGCTGATTGGGCCCGCCGACCACCTGCACGGTCATGTCGCCGTCCTCGAACACCTTCTTGTTGCTGACCGGCGGCTGCAAGAGGTGCTGGTTCTCGCCGATCCATTTCTGAAAGTTGAAGGCGTGCAGCCGTCCAGTCGCCATGGTGATCTCCTGTCAAGCGGCCGACGAGCGGGCGCCGGCAAGCTTGAGCCCGCAGCTCTCGAAGGCGCGCCGCGTCGCCTCTCGTTCGGCGTCGGTCAGCTCGAGCATCGGGCGACGCACCGCGCCGCCGGCTTGCCCGAGCAAGTCCTGCCAGTATTTCGAATGGGCGTGGAACTTCTCCGGCGGGCGCGAGCGCTTGAACGCCTCGCGCACCGGATTGAGGCTGTCGCGCACCGCCTTGGCGCGGGCCTGCTCGCCGCGCAACGCGAGATCGGTGTAGTCGCGCATGCGGCGGTCGGTCCTGGTCTGGTAGAGATAAGGCGGCGAGGAGCACAGATAGAGCTGCCAGTTGAGCTCGATGATGTTGTCGAGCCATTCCTCCTCGGACGCCGTGCTCACGATCAGCTTGTCGCCCGCAAGCCTGCTGAGCCTGGCATACATCTCGCGCGGCACGCTGTACTTGATGGCGACGACGTTAGGGAGATCGGCGACGCGCGCGCACAGCTCCGGGCTCATCAGATAACCCGAATCGGGATGGCTCCAGAGCGCGATGCCGATGTCGACCGCGTCGCTCACTGTCCGGTAGTAGGCGGAGAGCGTGTCGTCCTGCCTGGTGAGAAAGTGCAGCACCGGCGCATGTACCACGATGTAGTTGGAGCCGATCGCTTGCGCGTGCCTGGCGAGCTCGATCACGGTGTCGAGGTTCTGGTCGGAGCAGGACAGGATGGTGCGCTCCCCGCCGATTTCCTCGACCGCGGTGTCGAAGGTGCGCTTGCGCTCGTCGAGCGACATCGAGAAGAACTCGCCCTGCTTGCCGCTCACGAACACGCCATCGATGCCGAGCTCGTCGACCCAGTGGCGCAGGTTGCGGCGGAAGCCCTCCTCGTCGATCGCGCCGTCCGGCCGAAACGGCGTCAGCGCCGCCGCCCAGATGCCCTTCAGATTGTCGCGGGCGTAGGCCTTGGCGTCATTGCGGGAATATCTCATGGCGTACCCTCGGAGGCTGCGGAGTTATTCTGCAGTTTTTTCACGTCTTTGCCATTCCTCATTGGGGCGAGAGCATGACAAGTGGCGCCCTATGGTCCTAGAAAATGTCCATGTCCACGCCGATCTTCCGCTTCGCGCCGAGCCCGAACGGCTATCTGCATCTCGGCCATGCGCTTTCAGCGCTGCTCAATTTCGACATGGCGCGGGCGGCGGGCGGGCGCCTGCTCCTGCGCATCGAGGACATCGACCGCACGCGCTGCCGCCCCGAATACGAAGCCGCGATCTACGAGGACCTGGCTTGGCTCGGCATCGCCCGGGAGGAGCCGGTGCGCCGCCAGAGCGAGCATCTCGACGACTATCGCGCGGCACTCGCGCGGCTTGAGGCGCGGGGCCTCCTCTACGCCAGCTTCGAAAGCCGGGCCGAGATTGCGGCCCTAGTGGCCGCGCGCGAAGCAGAGGGGCTTTGGCCGCGCGACCCGGATGGCGCCCCGCTCTATCCGGGCACCACGCTGTCATCCGCCGAGCGCCAGCGACGGCTTGAGGCCGGCGAGCCCTACACGCTGCGGCTCGACATGGCGGCGGCGCGGGCGCGCGCCGGCACGCTCGATTGGGCCGAAACCGGCGCGGGGCCGAACGGCGAGACCGGAACCGTCGCGGCGGCGCCAACCGCCTGGGGCGACGTCGTGCTGGCCCGCAAGGAAACCCCGACCAGCTATCATCTGTCCGTTGTGGTCGACGATGCGCTGCAGGGCGTGAGCCGGGTGGTCCGGGGCCAGGATCTGTTCTGGTCGACCGGCGTGCACCGCCTGCTGCAGGCGCTCCTTGGCCTGCCGGCGCCGACCTATCACCACCACCGCCTGGTGCTAGATTCTCACTGGCGCAAGCTCTCCAAGTCGACCCGGGCGACGGCGCTACGGACCCTGCGGCAGGACGGCGCAACGCCGGCCGACATCCGGCACATGGTCGGCCTCCCGGAGGTGCTGAGGCACTGAGACGCTAAGGCCCCTGTTGCCGATGGCAGGCGCCGTGGCAATCTGCTTGGCGGTGGGGGCAATGCCGAAACGGACCAAATCCACACGACATCTGCGGGCGAAGCGCAAGCCACCGCAGCGGCGACGTCGTCCGCCACGAACCGCCGCGGTCGAAGCCACGCTGGCGGCGCTTGCCCATGACATCCGTACCCCGCTGACCGGCATCCTGGCACTGAGTGAGCTTCTGGCGACCTCCGGCCTTGGCGAACGCGAGCACGGCTGGGCGACCGCCATCAAGGGCACGGCGGAGCATCTCGCCATGCTCACGTCGCTGATCGTCGACGCGTCGCGGGCCGAGGCCAAGGGCCTCACGCTTCGTCGTACGGCGTTTCGTCCCCGCCAGCTGGCCGAGGCGCTTTCGGCGTCGCTCACTGCGCGCGCCGGCGCTAAGGACCTCGCGTCGGAGGTTCACGTCGCCGCCGACCTTCCCGACATCGTGATCGGCGACCCGCTGCGGCTGCGCAGCGCGCTGGAGAACCTGATCGACAATGCGGTGAAGTTTACCGACCGTGGCAGCGTGCGGCTCGATGTCCTTGCCGAGCGACTGGCGCGCGGCCGTGTGCGACTTGTCTTCACGATGACCGACAGCGGTCTCGGGCTCGCTGCTGTAGAGATCAAGCGGCTGTTCCGGCCGTTTGCGCAGGCCAACGAAGAGATCGCGCGCCGCTTCGGTGGCGCCGGCCTCGGGCTTGCCTTCGTCAAGCGCATCGCCAAGGCGATGCGCGGCGATCTGACGGTCAAGAGCAAGCCGGGCGCCGGCAGCAGGTTTCGCTTCACCGCCACGGTCGATCTGGTCAAGCCGGCGAGTGCCGAGGCGGAGGCGGGCTCGGCGTCGGCGCGAGCCGCGCCGGCGCGCGCGCTTCACATCCTCTGCGTCGAGGACAACCCCTATGGCCGCGTCGTGCTCAACACCATCCTCACCGAGCTCGGCCATCGCGCCGACTTCGTCGGCACCGGCGAGGCCGCGGTCGAGGCCGCCGCGGGCAAGGGCTACGACGCGGTGCTCATGGATGTGACGCTACCCGGAATCGATGGGCTCGAAGCAACCCGCCGCATTCGCGCGCGCATCGGCTCCGGCGTGCGGGTGATCGGCGTGTCGGGTCGCAGCAGCGCCGAGGAGGCGGCACGCGCCCGCGCGGCCGGCATGAATGATTACCTGCCGAAGCCGCTCAGCCCGAGCGCGCTGGCGCGGGCGCTCAGCGTTTGATCAGCCGCAGCACGAGCAGCAGGATCACCGCCCCGATGGTGGCGACCACGATCTCGTTGACAATCGCTATCGTGACCAGCCGGCTCAATCCCACTTTTGGCAGCAGAAAGCCTCCGATGATGGCGCCGAGGACGCCGATCACCATGTCGCCGATGAGCCCGTAGCCGCCGCCTCGAACGAGCTTGCCGGCGAGCCAGCCCGCGACCACGCCAACCAGGAGGAAGATGATCAGGCTTGTGAGATTCATGGATTCATTTCTCGCTGCCGACAGCCGATGGTCACGCTCGACCTTGCACACCAGGCCCTGGCGACTTGCCGTTCCGATTCGCCTGAACGTTAGCTCGGCCGTTTTTGACTGTCACCGCTGCGAGCCTTCTTATCCCGCCCGTTCGCCGCACGCGGTGGCGCGGCGCAATGCTCGCTCAGGAGGTGCGGCGCAGCCGGCTAAACGCCGCGTTCAATTCGCCGCCGTACACGAAGATCGAGGCGGTCAGGTAGAGAAACACCAAGGCGATCATGGCCGAGGCCAAGCCCGCGTAATACGTCACATAGGTGTAGGCGAACTCGGCGAGGTAGCGGCCGAAGACGACGCCGGCGGCGAGCCACAGCATCAGGGTGGCGAGAATGCCGGGCAGGATGTCGCGCAGCCGCCGGCGGCCGGCCGGCAGCCATTTATGCGCGATCAGGAGCGCGATGATGAGCGCGACGCTCGCGATCGAATAGCGCGCCACGGTGAAGTTCCATTCCAGCGGCGCAAGCCAGGTCGCGAACTTGACGGCGGTCGCGAAGATAAGCGGGCCGAGCACGATCAGGAACGCGAGCGCCAGCAGCGCCACCGCGCCGACGAGCACGTACATAATCGATTCGATGCGCAGCAGGACCCAGTTGCGCGTCTCCGCGGCGCCGTAGGCGCGATTGAGGCCTATGCGCAGGCTTTCGATCCCGCTTGACGCGAAATAGACCGCGAGCGCGACGCCAATGGTGAGGATATCGCCGCGCGACGTGGTCAGCACGCTGTGGATTTCAGACGCGATCGGAGCTGCGACCTCGCGCGGCCAAGTCTCGAGCAACAGCTTTGCGACCTCGTCGGCGAGCTCCTTGGAGCCCAGGAACGAGGCGGCCAACGCGGTCACCAGGATCAGGAACGGGAACAGCGCCATCAGGGCGGACAGCGCGATGTGGCTGGCGGTCGCCCAGCCATCGTTGGCAATGAAGCGAAAATAGGCGTCGAGAGCGGCACGGCTGCATCGGCGAAGAATGCCCAACGTCGCACTCCGTTGGCTGGTGGATGAATGACCGGGGCGAGCCCGGACATCATTCCAGAACCTGGCGCATCCGAACAGAGGCGCGCCTTACGTCACGACGAGGAATGGCCTAGTGTCCCGATTCCGAAGTTCGTGCGTCGTCGCGGCACCCTCTGACACGAACTTCGGAAACCTCCAGCGCAGCTTTTGACGGCTTGCGCCACAGACGCACAAGATCGACGTATCAGCGACCAACAAGGCCAACCTGTTCGACAAGCTCACATATTGCCATGCCCGCGCTTGATGGTCTGGCGGATCACCGGTGCCGTGACCTGATCGGAGATCTGGATGTTCCAGATTTCGCTTTCGCCCTGCGCGGCGAAGTCGGCGAACAGCTTCGGGATGACCGACACATCGCGTATCTCGTGGCCGCGCAGGCCGAAGCCGCGTGCGATGTTTTCGAGCGCGGGCCGGCCGAACACAGCCAGGCTATCGTCGATGCCGTCGGCGCGCAGCTTGTGAAACTCCGAGCCGTATCCGCCGTCGTTCATCGCGCAGATCAGGATGCGAAAACCTTGACGCTTGAGCGTCTCGAGCTCCTGGATATGGAACAAGAGCCCGCCGTCGCCTTCGAACAGCACGATCTTGCCCTCGCCGCCCTGCCAGCGCGCAGCCGCAACCCCAAGCGCATACGACAGGCCGTTGCCGACCGCGCCGAATTCACGGACCGTCGTGTAGCGCTCCGCCGGCCTGCCACGCATCTGGGTGTTGAAATAGGCCTGATGGCCGCCACCGACGACGATGTCCCAGTCCTTTGGAACGACCGCGTCGATGGCCCGGATCACCTCGCGTGGATCCAAAACCCCGGGCGCGATGTCGAATGGCATCGAGTCCGCTGGCTCGGTCGCGATGCGATGCGCGAGCTCCTTCGAGCGTATGGCCGCCGCCGTCGGTTTGCCAACGCCCAGCGTCTTGTCGAGGCCGGCAAGGATTGCCTCGGCGCCGACGAGCGCATCTGATCTGACATAGATGTCGGCGGCCTTCTGCCCATCGCGCAAGCCGCGGGGGGCATCGTCCAACTGGATCTTGCAGGCCTTTGCGAAGTAGTGCCCGCCACCGACGTAGTAGGACAGGCTCGTGCCGACCGCGAGCACGACGTCTGCGGACTCGTACATCTCCCTACCCAACGACGTGAAGTAGCTGCCGGTGGTGCCGAGCCCGAACGGATGGTCGTGAAAAAGACCGCGCGCGGGCAGCGTGTTGGAGAGCAAGGCGCCGCAGCGATCGGCGAGCTTGATCACCGCATCCCGCGCGCCGGACCACAGCACGCCGCGGCCACCGAGGATGATCGGCCGCTTGGCCGCGGCCAGCCGCTCGACGGCCTCGGCCACCACCTCGGGATCGGGGTGCGTGCGCCCGACCTTGGGCTGGTACATCGCCGAGGTCTCGTAGGGCTGGTTGGCCATGTGTTCGACCTTCTGCAGGTCGTAGGGAATGCCCAGCACCACCGGGCGCCGTTCGTACTTGGCGATGTGGAAGGCCTCGCGCACGTAGTCCATCATGCGCGGCACGCTATGCGCGGCGATGTAATGCGCCCCGGTCGCCGTCACCAGGGGCGCCTGGTCGATGTACTGGTTGTAGAACTTGGCGTTGATCGGCGACTCGCCGGCGAACACCACCATCGGCAGGCGGGCGCGAACCGCGGCCGGCAGCGCTGTCATCACCTGGGTCACGCCAGGGCCGCATGTGACGGAGGCAACGGCGACCTTGTTGGTGGCGACGTTGTAGGCTGTCGCCGCCGCTACGGCGCAGTGCTCGTGCCTGACGTGGACGGTATGCACGCCCGGCAGTTTGGCAAAGGCGGTGGACCAGTGCATGTTGCCGTCGCCCATCAGGACGAACTGCGTGTCGACTCCCTCCGCAAGGAACGCTTCTGCGAGGCCTTCGTAAAGTTTGGGCATGGGCGCGGGCTCACTGGGATTGTGAGGTGATTGGGTACGCAACAAGCATGCCCGGCGACGCCCAGTCAATTCAATTGAAGCGACCACACAAAAACACGCATCAGCTAACGAGGGAGAAGCCGTTGGGGCTTGCGGACCCTTAGCGAGGTACCGGCCCAGCTTGAGAAAGATGCCCTTGGTGGCGATGATGACGCCGGTCCAAGCGAACCTCCGTTCGGCGGGTTAATGAGTGCACGCCATAGGCTTCGATTTGAAGTTCCTAACCGAGTTGCTGCATCCGTTGTAGGAACTTCAAATCGGCGGCACTAGGCGGCCTCGACGTCCACCAGGAAGCGCCGCACCTCGCCGTTGAGGCTCTCCGCCTCCTGCGAAAGCGTGTCGGCCAGCGACTTGACGTCGGCGGCGGTAGCGCGGGCGTCCCGCGAGGTGCCGGCGAGGCGGCTCATGGCCTCGGCACCGGTGCGCGCTTCCGCGGAAGCGCGGTTGACGCCTTCGCTGATCGAAGCAACCGCGCGGTTCTGCTCCTCGACCGTCACCGCGACCGTGCCGGCGATGTGGGAGATTTCCTCGATGACGGTGTTGACCTGCTCGATGGCGTGGGCCGCGTCGGCCACCGCCGACTGGATGGCGCCAACCTGGCCGGCGATCTCCTCGGTCGCCTTGGCGGTCTGGCCGGCGAGCGACTTGACCTCGGAGGCCACGACCGCAAAGCCTTTGCCGGCATCGCCGGCGCGCGCCGCCTCGATGGTGGCGTTGAGCGCGAGGAGGTTGGTCTGGCCCGCGATCGCCTGAATGAGCCCCACCACCTCGCCGATGCGGGAGGCAGCCTCTCCGAGCTCCGACATGGTGCGCACGGTGCGGCGCGCATCCTTGACGGCGCGGGTGGCGACCTCGGTCGAGCGGTTGGCCTGCCCGGCGATCTCGCCGATCGAGGCGGCAAGCTCCTCGACCGCGCCGGCCGCCGCCGTGACGTTGCCGGACGCGACGCCGACGCGCTCCTCGGCGGTGCGGGATTCGCTCGAGACCTGATCGGCGGCGCTGTGCAGCTGGGTGGAAGTCACCTCCAGCCGGCCGGCGGCTTCGCGCACCTTGCTGAGCGCCTGGTCGACCGACGTTTCGAAACGCGTGATCGTGGTGGCGATGGCCTCGGCGCGGTGCTCGCGCTGGCGATGGGCTGCGGCCTCGCCAGCGGCCAGCCGTTCACGCTCGATCATGGTGTCGCGAAACACGATGACGGTGCGCGCCATCGCGCCAAGCTCGTCCTTGGCCTCGGTGGCCGGAATGGTCGCGGAGGTGTCGCCTGAGGCGAGCTTTGTCATTGCGCCCGTCAGCCCGTTCAGCGGACGCGTGATGCTGCGGCCGATCCACCAGCTGAAAGCGAGGCCGATCAAGACCGCGGCCGAGCCGACCCCGATGATGAACGTGCGGATGTGGCTCTGCGATTGGGCCAAGGCGGCCGTGGAAGCCTCGGCGCGGCGCTCCGCCATGGTGATGATCGCCTGCGATTGTGGAACCAGCTGCTGGCTCGTCTCGATGATGTCGGAGAGCGATTTCTGGATATTCTGCGACTGCCGGTTCCATTGTGCGAGGGTCGACGTGTATCCCTTCACGAGATCGCCCAGCCTGGCCTTGACCTGGGCGTCGACCAGGAGCGCCCCAAGCTTTTCTTCGAAGCTGCGGTATGACTTGAAGAACAGCTCCCACGTGGCCGCGTTGCGATCGAACCGATATTGGGCCTCGTAACGACGCATCATCAAGAGCGCCAGCATCAGCCAGTCGCGTTCGGCCTCCGAGAGCAACGGAATCCCGTCGGCGATCAGCTGCTCCACCTGCGCGGCCGCCTCGTCGAGCCGCTTGCGGGTGCCCTGGTTGTCGGAATAGCCCAGCGCCTTCTGCTCTTCCACCAGATAGTCGAAGTTGAGCCGGAGCTCACCCAGCCGCTGCCGGACCTGCCCAATGTCTTGCGGCTGCAGGCCGTTCGCCGCCGCGGCGATCCGGTCGAAATTGCTCGTGGTGAGCACCTGTGTGGCCTCGAAGACCTTGGCCCGCTCGTCAGATGGCTGGGCCACGTAATCCTTGGCGGCAATCTGCATGGTTGCCAGCGCGAGCTTGAATTCACGGCTTGCGTCGGCGAGCGCGGCGGCCGTGCCGACATTGGCAAATGCGTCAGTGACCTCGCTCTGCCCGGCCGTGAATGCAATTCCGTTGGCAAGAAAGCCGACGACTGGGACGACCGCGAGCCCGATGATGCGAGTGCGGACCGAGACGGAGGAGATCATTTGAGCAAACCATTGGACCATGGACGTCATCCCAGGCAGGAGCCGCCTTCAGAAGGTCGTGTCGGCGCCTATCGGAGCCGGTTGCGCTGCGGCATTATCAAGCGTGAAGAGTGCACGAAATGGTTAAACAAGTTGCAAATCACAACCCCGGATAATGGGTGTAAAATGTGTGCTGGCGTCACCCAAGCCGCGCGGGATGGGGCAAACCGACCGTCCGGAGGCATCCGATGCCCGACAGCCCCCCCGCATTGACGGCACTAGCCCATACGGTCGCAGATGCGGCCGAGGCGATCCTGCGCGCCGCCGTCGCGGCGGTGCGGGCCCGGCTGGATGGCGCGGCCGAACGCAGGTCCGCACAGCGCGCCCTGCACGCTCTCGCCTGGCTCGCAACCTACGCAACGGCGATCCGCGCGCTTGCGAACCATGCCGAGCGACTCGACGCCGCGGGCGGCCTGAACGAAACCGAAGAGCTCGCCATGGCGGCCGGGCTCGAGGAGTATCTTGCCCAGATCGCGGGCGGCATTCCGATGAGCCAGGGCGAGATCGTGCGTCCGCACGACTTAGGCCTGTCGGCGGCCATGGTGGCCGAGACGGTGGCGAGCCCTCTTGCGGCGCTGACCAACGGCGCCCGCGAGCGCCGCGCCCGCCTGGTCGCATTGCTGGGGGAGAGCCGCGATCCGACCATCCGCGATCTCGACCAGACGCTCGCCGCGATCCGCAATGAGATGCGCCGGTTCTCCGAACGGGAGATCGCGCCGCAGGCGCAGGCCTGGCACCTGAACAATCGTCTGATCCCGGACGACGTGATCGCGCGGATGTCGGCGCTCGGCGTCTTCGGTCTTGCCATCCCGCAAGAGCACGGCGGCCTTGGGCTTGGCAAGCTGGCGATATGCGTCGTTGGCGAGGAGCTATCGCGCGGCTATATCGGGGTGGGCTCGCTCGGCACGCGCTCGGAGATCGCGGCAGACCTGATCCTGTCCGGCGGCACCCAAGAGCAGCAGCGCCGATGGCTGCCGAAGATCGCCACGGGCGACGTGCTGCCGACGGCGGTGTTCACCGAGCCCGATGCCGGCTCGGACCTGGTGTCGCTCAAGACCCGAGCGGTGCGCGAGGGCGACGTCTACAAGGTTTACGGAGCCAAGACCTGGATTACCCATGCGGCGCGTGCCGACCTGATGACGCTGTTGGTCCGGACCGATCCGCGCGACAGGAGCCATCGTGGGCTTTCGATCCTGCTGGCCCCCAAGCCACGCGGCACTGACAGCGAGCCGTTCCCGGCGACCGGCATGTCGGGAAGCGAGATCGAGGTGCTCGGCTATCGCGGCATGAAGGAATATGAGATCGCCTTCGATGGCTTCGAGGTTGCGGCCGCAGGTCTTCTAGGCGGCGTCGAGGGGCTGGGCTTCAAGCAACTGATGGCCACGTTCGAAAGCTCGCGCATCCAGACCGCCGCGCGCGCGGTCGGTCTGGCGCAGGCCGCGTTCGACGAGGCGCTGCGCTACGGGCGTGAGCGGCGGCAATTCGGCGAGCCGATCATCACGTTCCCGCGCGTTGCCGACAAGCTCGCCATGATGGCGGCGGAGATCATGCTGGCGCGGCAGCTCACCTATTTCGCGGCGCGCCAGAAGGATATGGGCCGGCGTTGCGATCTCGAGGCCGGCATGGCCAAGCTCCTGGCCGCGCGGGTGGCCTGGGCGGCCGCCGACAATGCGGTGCAGATTCACGGCGGCAACGGCTTCGCGCTGGAATCCCCGGTCTCGCGGCTTCTCTGCGACGCGCGCATTCTCTCGATCTTCGAAGGCGCGGCCGAGATCCAGGCAGACGTTATTGCCCGGCGGCTCTTGGAAGACCGCAACTGAAACGCCCGTCGCGGCGTTTGATCCTGGTCAAGGTTCGGCCACCGGGCTGCGTCATGGTGCCGAGGAAGAGCAAAGGAGAGTGTGGATGTCCAAAGTCAAAGTCGAGCATGGCGACTGGGTGGTCGTGTGCGACGGCAAGAAGGCGCTGGTGCTGGAGAATGCCGGCGACGAGAAGTTTCTCAACCTGAAGACCCGGGAAGTTCACGAGCAGCCGGACTTGAAGACCAGCGAGCAGGGCAGCGACGCACCCGGCCGCTCGATCAGTTCCGGTGGACGGCGCAGCGCCGTGGAGCAGACCGACTGGCATGACCAGGCGGAGCAGAAGTTCCTGCACACGCTCGTCGGCCATTTGGAGGCGGAATTGCACGCCGGCAAGACCAAGGCCGTGGTCATGGTCGCGCCGCCGCGCGCGCTCGGCATGCTCCGGAAGGTCTACACGCCCAATCTGCGCGGCGCGCTGCGCGCCGAGGTCGACAAGGACCTGGTCAAGCTGACGGTGGACGAGATCGAGAAGCACCTGGCGGCGTGATTCTTGGCACCAATCTATGATCCGTCATCCTGAGGTGCGACCCCGGCTCAAGAGGCCGGGGTCGCACCTCAGGGTGACGGTCACAATAAGTCAATCTGGGCTGACGCGATTTCACGCCGCCTTCGCGGGCGCCTTCAGGAGCTTTCCGACATTGCCCGACAGGATCGCCTCGCCGTCCTGGCCGAGCGCGCGGATGTCGCGCACGAAGTCGCGCACCGCTTCGCGCGCGCGGATCTCCTGCGGATAGTCGGTCGCGAACACGATGCGGGCGGAGGGGATTTCCACCAGCGCGGTCTTCACCGACGAGATCGCGCCCGCGAAGCCAGCGGTGTCGAACACCATGTTGTGGTTGAGATAGTAGTCGAAGTCCTGCTTCGGATTCATGCCGTGGCGGGGATTGCCCTTGGTGCCCCAGAAGTCCTTGTCCTGGTAGCTGCGGATGCGCCCCAGCATCGAGGCGATGCCGCCCGAGAGGTGCGCCATGTGCACGGTGAGGCCGGGGTGGCGGTCGTACACGCCGGAATTGATCAGCCGGATGGTCGACATGATCAGCGAGAACTCGCGGCCAACCGAGCGCGCGGTGTCGAAGCCGTCAAACTGCTGCGAATAGTTGAGCTTGAGCGCGGGATGCACGAACACGAACAGGCCGAGCTTTTCCGCCTCGGTCCAGAACGGCTCGTATTTGGGATGGTCGAGAAAGAGCCCGTCGGTTTCCGACGTGATCACGACGCCCTGAAAGCCGAGCTCGTGCTTGCAGCGGGCAAGCTCCTTCATGGCTTCGGGGCCGCCATGCGGGTGCGTGTGCGCGGCGCCGATGAAGCGGCCCGGATAGTCGCGCTCGGCCTTCTTGGCTTGGTCGTTGACGAAGCGCGAGGTCGCAAGATCGGCGCACATGCCCTGCGCGCTGGTGAGCCAGGCCGCGTCGATGCCGGCCTCGTCCATCATGCGCACGTGCTCGTCGAGATCGTACAGGAGCTTATGGATGGTGTAGCTCGGCGCGCCCTGCGCGTCATAGTGCAGGATCAGCCGGTCGCCCGGGTCCTCCTTGATCAGCTCGCGTGGCGTGAAGTGGTGCTGGAAATCGACGATCATCGAGCCAGGTTCCTCTTGAGAATTGCGCGATCCGGGTCGGCTGGACCTAGGCGGAACTGTAAACCCGAGTGCGAGCCCGGGTGTCAACCGCGCGGAGCAGACGATATGGCCCGCTTGCGCGGGCCATATCGCAGGGTGGATCGCGAAGGTTGGCGCGCCTACTTTGGCAGCACCAGCTGGTGCACCGTGTTCGACGTGCCGCCCTCTGGCGGCGGGTTGAACACATGCACCGAGACAGCGCGATACCCGATTGGCGCGGCGCTCTGCGCCGGCCCGGGCGCGAAATAGGGGTTCGGGGTGGCGCGCTCGATCGCGCTTGCCGGCATCTCGAATTCGAGCCGCCGCGGATCGAGGAACTTGGTCTTGACCGAGACGCCGTTGACCCGGACCAGTGAGGTCAGCATGAAGCCGCTGCCTTCCAGCACCACGCGGACGTTCTGCGATCCCTCCGCCACCTTGCTGGGCTCGATCGCGCTGATCGTCGGCGCAAAGGTCGCGGCCGCGAGCGAGCGGGGACGCTGGGTGAACGTGTAGTATTCGGGGTGGTAGCCGAGCTCGACCCAGCGACCGTCCTTCATCACCCGCTCGATCTTCTTGGTGTTGGAGATATCGGTTGTCGGGTCGGCGCTCACCACCACGAGGTCGGCAAAGTTGCCGGCGCGAATGGAGCCGATCTTGGCCGGGCCGCGCGCCTTGTTCTTGCCCTCCAGAATCTCGGCGGACCAGGAGGTCGCCGCCTTCAAGGCCTGCATCGGGGTGAGGCCGGACTCGACCAGCATCTCCATCTCGTGATGCAGCGAAAGGCCCGGCACGCCACCGGTGATGATGTCAGTGCCGGCCTGGATCTTGCCGCCCGCCGCCACCCAGCGCTTGTTGAACTCCATCACGTTCTTGTAGCCGGCCTCGAACTCCGCTCGGTCTTGCGCCGGCAGCTTGCCAACCCACGGCATGCTGTCATAGCGCGAGGAGAAATTCTTGATCTGCCGGTTGCGGGCCAGAATGCTGTCGCTCATGTTGCGGGGGAAATAGACGAGATCGGGATTGCTGATGACGCGATAGTCCTCGAGCTCCCGCTGCGCGGCGCGCCGGCTTACACCGCCCCATTCGTAGTTCATGGTCGGATTCATGTAGACGCCAGCCCGGATGGCATCCGCGATCCAGGCATCGAGCTTGCTCCAGTCGTTCAGCCGCGTCGCCCAGGTCAGCATTTTGCCGTCCTGGAATGCTTTGAGCTCATCGGGCGACATCAGGGCTTCGGCATAGCCCCAGACGTGCTCGAGAATGTCGATGCCGTCGCGGACCGCATCCGGCGCGTGGTCGGCATGGCTGAACACCAGGAAGCCCGCCTTATGCGCTTCCTCGGCCGCGAACTTGTAGGCGCGGGAGAAGCGCTGATTGTATTGCGGGAACCACGCCATGTCGGGCTCGGATTGCGCCCAGTTTCTTATCGTCTGGCTGATGTCGGCCTCGGAGGAGCCGGCGTTGAACTGCGGCCGGGCGCCGGTGTGGAACAGCCGCGGCAGATCATGCGCAGCTTGGCTGCGCGTGCGCAGCGCCTTGGGCAGGTTGTCGAGCGCGAGGATCGAGGTCACGCCATGGTTGACCAGCATCTCGCCCATGAATGGGTCCCAGTGCACATGCGAATCGAACAGCCCCGGGATGATGAACTTGCCGGTCAGGTCGATCACCTGCGCGCCCGCAGGCGCGGCGGCGTCCGCGGGCAGCACGTCGCGAATGGTGTTGCCCTCGATTAAGAGCGAGCGATCGCGAATGGGCTGGTCGGCGAGCCCGTCGATGATGGTCGCGCCCCGGATGAGCAGCGTCGAAGGCGCCTGCTGCGCCTGGGCGTAAGTGAAAGTGGCGGACGAGAGAATGCCGGCGCCAACAATGCCAGCGCCAAGACAGCCGAGCAGAACGCGTCGTGCGATGCGCATATTTACCTCCCTGAGCAACTCTTTTTTGTCGCGTCGGATCAAGAGATTATTGCATCGCGGCGGCATGATCCAGGCGGTTCTGGCGGTCGACCCGTGACGCCGGCCGTATGCGCGCTGTCGCCTTTTGCGCTCGATCAAGGCTCGGACCTGACTCGGCGGGTATCGTGCTTCAGCGTGGCGGACGTTGGCGGAGACGATCAAATGACCCGGCGCATCGTGATCATCCAGGGCCATCCCGATGCAACGGCTCGGCATCTGCTGCACGCGATGGCCGATGCCTATGGGGAGGGCGCAACGGCAGCGGGGCACGAGGTGCGCCGCATCGAGGTGGCGAGACTCGAATTCCCGCTGTTGCGCACGCAGCAGGAGTTCGAGACCGGCGCGCTGCCGCCCGCGCTAGCGCAACCTCGCGACGACATGCGCTGGGCGGAACACTGGGTGTTTCTCTTCCCGCTCTGGCACGGAACCATGCCGGCACTGTTCAAGGGCTTTCTCGAACACATCTTCCGGCCCGGCTTTGCCATGGAATATCAGAAGGAGGGATTTCCGAAGCGGCTCTTGGCCGGCCGCTCGGCTCGCATCGTGGTCACCATGGGGATGCCGGTACTCATGTATCGCTGGTACTTCGGCGCCTTCGGCGTGCGCGGTTTCGAGCGCAGCATGCTGAGCTTTGCCGGCATCAAGCCGATCCGCGAAAGCCTCTATGGGCTCACTTTTGCAGACGACAAGAAGCGCGCGCGCTGGCTCGAGGACATGCGCAGGCACGGCGCGAGGGGCGACTGATCCTGACGGCGGATCGGTGCGCCGACATGCCTGATCTTGTTACTCCGCCTTGATCGCCCGCCGCCGCAATGACTTTCGCGCGTCCATTCGATCGCCCTGGTCGGTCGCCGCAAGCCTCATCGATCGACGCGCCGCCGAAGGAAACAGCTACACCGCTGTGTCAGGCTCTTTGCCGTCGCCTTAATCAGCGAGCTTTGCAACCGCGACCTGACGAACGGACTCGATCACAGCCTTTGTGGTCGCGTTGGGCTCATCGAGCGTCACCAGATTGAGGACCTGAGCGACTGGGCGATCAAGCACCAATTCCGGCACCTTGGATTGTCGCAAGACGCCAAGCTGCGCAAGGCCGAGGCCTCCGGGTTCCTGCTCGACCATCTTGATGACCTGCGAGCTGATGTGAACCCGGATTGGGTCCTTTGATGCAATGCGCTTATTGTTGAGCAATTCGGCCTCGACCGACGCCTGGACCCCTCCGCCGTCGCGTACCATCACGAGCCGAATGGGAAGATCGGCGCCGCCCAGCTGGCGCCAATTGGTCAGATTGCCCAACAGTACGTCCTGCATCGTCTTCCGGTCGCTTGAGCGGACCGGATTGGTCGGGTGAACGGCGAACGCGATGCGCGTTTGAGAAATCTCGAAGCTACGCAAGCGCTCGAAGGGTAGATCGGGCCTTTCCTTGCGCAAGGCGGCAACCTCGCTGTCGAGCGAGGCAGAGATCATTGCCAGATCGGCGCGCTTCTCTAGCAAGGCCAGCAAGCCGAGACTGGACTTGTTGGCGACAACGACGAGCTTGCGCTTCGCTAAAGCCTCAATGTCGGCCTGATAAGGCTCCACGATCCGTGAATTGAACGTCATCGACCCGTGGATCGTCGAGGTTTGGGCTGATGCGGCTGTGACAATTGAGACAAGGATCGCTGCATAACCGAGACGTGCGGGAATCTCAGAAAACCGCCGAATTACGATCATCGCGCATTCCTTGCGTTCACAAATACTCCACTGCAGCATAAACAAAGTATGGTTACGAAATACCTAAGCGGCGTTCTTTTTGGCTTGGCAGGCCTCTAACCGGATTGATCCAGCAGAGGTCAGAAGCGTCGGCCGGTGGGATCAATTTATGAACTATCAACCATTTCCGTCTTGAATCATCATAAATCAGTTGGGATTGCGTAACGCTTTGATAGTCAGCGACAGCTTTGGGGCTGTTGCGGCCCGTAATGCAAATATCCGGCAGTCCGCGCGACAGACTAGGACACGAGCGTGACCTTCTTGGCCGAACGGATCGCACGTATTACCGTGGTGCTGCCCACCATTTTTGCATCGTTATTTCTACTCATTGCATTTCTCGTTGGGACGGCCTGGCGGCAGGCGCATGACCAGGCCAGGACTCTGTCTGAAATCGCCAGTCGCGATGTCAATGTTCGGGCCGCTGCGTCCGCTCTGACGATCGCAGTCAATGACACCAACACGCGCCTTCTTGGTGTCTTGGGCGGCGTGTATTCGGCGTCCGGCTCAGCGTCGAATGTCGAACGGCTGCTGGCCGATCTTCAGTCGAATTGGGTGAAGATCAATGGCCTGCTGGCGGGAACTGAAAATCAAGCGTTGCTGGACCCGCTGGCCAAAGGATATGCCGAGTTAGCGGCGCTCAACCCCAAGATTCTCGCCGCGCTAAAGGGCTCGTATGTCGAGCAAGTCGCGCAGGTCTACGACAGGTGGCTGGACGTCGGCGGCCCGTTTCGAGAGGGCTTGCAAGCCGCCTTAGCCGGTCTGGATGCGCGCGGCGCGCAAAAGATTTCAGGCGTCTTGGCCGGTGCCGATCGCGGCGCCAAGCTTGCGCTTATCCTCGGCGCCATTTCCGGTCTGATCGGTCTGATCGCCGGCTGCTATGTGCTGCTGGGCGTGGTGCGACCTCTTGGCAGAATAGAGCGAACTGTCTGGGATTTGAGCAGCGGGCGCCGCGATATCGTGATTCGAGATACCCGCCGACACGACGAAATCGGAAAGATTGTCGAGGCATTGCGCTTGTTCCAGTCGAGCCTGGCCGAAAATGACGTGCTGCGGGCCAATCAGGTGGCCCAGGCCGATCGCGCGGAGCGTGAGCGCCGCGAGTTGCGGGGCCGGTTTACGGGCGACCTGCGATCCACCATCTGCGCGGTCGCGGAAGCGTTGGGCGCGGCAGCGGAAAAAATCGAGGATAGTGTTGGCAGAACCCAAAACTTGGTGGCGCATACCGAGGATCAAGCGCGTCGGGCGGCGGCGGCTGCAGCCAAAGCCAACGAAAGCTCCCAATCCGTCGCGGGCGCCTCAAAGCAGCTGACCTCCTCCATTGTCGAGATTGGATCGCGCGTATCGCGATCGGCAGAGATCGTGACCCGTGCGACCGCGCAAGCGGCGCAAACCAATGAAACGATTTCCGCCTTGCAGACGGCCGTGACGCAGATCGAGCAGGTCGTCGATTTGATTCGCGCGGTGGCTGGCAAGACCAATCTGCTTGCTTTGAACGCCACCATCGAAGCAGCGCGCGCGGGGGAGGCCGGCCGCGGATTCTCTGTCGTGGCAAACGAAGTGAAGCAATTGGCCGCTCAGACCGCGCAAGCCACGAGCGACATCGCTCCGCAGATTGCTGCCGTTCAGCAGGCCGGCCAGAATGTGCTCCATGCGATCGGCGGCATTACCGCGACGATCGAGCAAATCAGTCAATTTGCCATGGAGATCGCGGGTGCCGTAGGGGAGCAGGAGCTGGCGACCGATGAGATCGCGCGCAGCGTGAATGAGGTCGCCTCGGGCGCCAATCAGATCTCGCAAAGCGCCAATCGGGTCACCGACGCCGCAACCGAATCCGGCAGGCAAGCCGCCGACTTGAAGATCGCGGCGGACGAGCTCAAGGTCTATTCCGCGACGCTTCGGGATGAGATCGACCAGTTTGTCAAACGAACAGAGGCAGCGTGATGCGTCGCTTGCGGTGACGGTGCACTTAATAGGGTTTCGCGAGGACCTGTGTAGCCGAAGCAGTCGGCTCCATGGTCACCGGAATTCCGTGAACGAAACGCGCCTCTACTCCGCCTTGATGCCGGCCGCTTGAATGACCTTCGTCCATTTCGCGCTGTCGCGCTTGAGGATCGCGCTGGCCTCCTCCAGCGAGGTCGAAACCGCGATGAATCCGAGCGCGTCGAGGCGCTGCTGCACGTCTGGGAGCGCGGCCGCGTTGCCGACCTCGCGATGGAGCAATGTCACAATATCTGCTGGCGTACCGGCCGGCACGAACAAGCCAACCCAGAAATTGCCTTCGATCTCCGGGAAGCCTGCTTCCGCCATGGTGGGAACGTCGGGCAGCGCCGAGAGCCGCTTGCCGGTTGCGACCGCGAGCGCGCGCAGGTTGCCGTCCTTGGCTTGCGCGATGCTCGAAGCCGGCGAGCTGAAGGCGATCGGCGTGTGGCCCGCGATGGTCGAGGTAATGGCAGGCCCGGCGCCATTGAAGGGAACGTGCACGGCGTCGAGCCCGAGCGAGATGCGGAACAGCTCGGCCGTCATATGCCCGGGCGTGCCGATGCCGGCGGACGCATAGCTGTATTTGCCGGGATTGGCTTTGACCAGGTTGACCAGATCGCGGAC
>Ga0209797_10000189_pt1 | contig 28468 bp, 23 predicted proteins | sample DOMMetBare3Fresh_2_FD_187472 | JGI IMG/M metagenome (GOLD analysis project Ga0209797, IMG submission 187472) | Wetland sediment microbial communities from St. Louis River estuary, USA, under dissolved organic matter induced mercury methylation -... | ecosystem: Environmental > Aquatic >... | reverse complement strand
TCGCGCATGAACGGGTGGCGCCAGTAGTGTTTCGTGCCCGGCTGCACCAGGTCCAGCGCGATGCGGTGCGCGTGCACCTTGAACGGCATGTAGGCCACCAGCAGGTCCTTGGCCTGGCGCATCAAGGCCTCGCGCTCGGGGCCGTCGGGCATCGCGAGCTGGCGCTCGAACAGGCGGTCGAAGGCGGGCAGGGCAAAGCGCGGATCGTTCGCCTCGCTGGCGTTGGGCCCGTAGGCGATGCCGAGGAAGAAGCCGCCGTCAGGCGAGCCCGCGCTCCAGGAATAGCCCCACATCATCAGCGTGCCGGCACGGCTCTTCTTGAGCAGCTCCGGCCAGGTCGAGACCTCGAATTGCATCTTGAGGCCCACCGCGTCCATGCAACGCTTCCACAGCTCGTTGGCGGTGCGCGAGCGCTGGTCGCTCAGGGTGGCCATCGCCAGCACGAGCGGGGCGCCGTCGGGTTGCTCGCGCCAGCCGTCGCCGTCGCGGTCCACGTAGCCGTACAGGTCGAGAAGCGCCTTCGCGCGCACCGGGTCGTGATCGCTCATCTCGCTTTTGTAGGCCGGGTCGTAGCCGGTGGTGAAGGGCGCGATCGTCGACTGTGCGGGGATCGCCAGGCCGCCCAGCACGCGGCGGATGTAGTTGTCACCGTCGAAGGCCAGGCCGATCGCGCGGCGCAGCGCCACCTTGTCCGGCGTGTAGCCGCCCACCAGAGGATGCTCCATGAAGAAGAAGCTCATGCCCATGTCCGGGCGCAGGCTCTTCTGCAGCCGCACGCCCTTCTTGGCCAGGAAGGGCGCCAGCTCGCCCTTGGGCGCGGCGATCGATGCATAGGGCCCCGGCACCGCGAGCCAGGCGTACTCGCCGCTGAGGAACGTGAGCCAGCGCGGCTGGTCCTCCTCGACCACGTCGAGCACGACCTCGTCGATCAGCGGCAGCGTCCTGCCCGCGAGCGACGCGGCGATCTCGCGCGCCAGCGGCTCGTCGGCCGGCATGCCCTCGTAAGCAACGCCGCGCCACGACGGCGAGCGCTCGAGCACGATGCGCGAGGCGCGGCGCCAGCTCTTCAGGCGAAACGCCCCGGTGCCCACCGGGTGCGCGCCGACCTCGTCGCCGTAGAACTCGACCACCTCTCGGGCAATCGCACCCGCGATCGCAGGGTCGGCCAGCGTGTAGACGAAACGCGGGTTCGGCACGCCCAGCGTGATCCGAAGCGTGTAGCGATCGAGCACGCGCGCGCCTTCGACGGGCGTGTCGTAGTCAAACGGCCGCTTCGAGGCCAGCGCCTTCTTGCGCAGTTCCGACAGGCCGGGCAGCTTCAGCGACTCGAAGATGTACAGGTCGCTCGAGTTGTACGTGGGATCGTAGAAGCGTTTGAGCGCGTAGACGTAGTCCGCCGCGGTGAGCTCGCGTTTCCTGCCCTTGAAGGCCGGGTCGTCGGCAAAGTAGATGCCCGGCCGGATGCGCACCGTGAACGCCTTGCCGTCGGACGAGATCGCGGGCAGCTCGGCTGCAGTGGCGGTGACCAGGCGCGAAGGCCGCGCCAGGTAGTCGTAGGCCAGCGGCGCCTCGAGGATGTGCGCGAGGATCGTCGTGGTGTTGAGGTCGGTGTTGGTCTGCGGCGGGTCGAACGTGGTTTCGGGCGAGGTCAGCGGCAGGCGCAATACCTTGCGGCCGGCGGGCGTGGCTCGTTGCGCGAGCGCAGCGGCCGGCAGCGCGCCGGTGGCGGCCAGCAGGACGCGGCGGCGCAAGGTCACTTCTGAGGCTTCTTCGACGGATCGATATCGACCATGTGCCACCACTCCTGCCAGAACAGCGGCCGCCTGAAGCCGACCACCCACGGGTACCACATGTCCGTGGAGATGCGGTGCACCGTGTTCTTGTACGGTGCGAACGCCACAGCGATTTCCTTGGCGCGGCGGAACAACTCAAGCCGCTCGGGCCCGTCGGGCAGGGTCTGCATGCGGTCGTAGATCGCGTCGAGCTCCGCGTTCTTGAATCGCGCCAGGTTCTGGCTGCCCGACTGCGGGCCGTGGAAGCGCTGGAACGCGCCCTGGCCGTCCGGGTCGGCCGCCGAGCTCGCCAGGGACCACACCTGCAGCTTGCCGGCGCGCGCGCTCTTCAGCTGCTCGGCCCACTTGCCGACGTTGAAGGTGGTCTTGATGCCGATCGCGTCGAGGTTCTTCTTCCACAGCGTGTCGAACTCGCGGTTGGCCTGCTCGGGCTGCGTCGAGCGCACGATCACCAGCGGCTTGCCGTCGGGCAGGTCGCGCCAGCCGTCGCCGTCGCGATCGACGTAGCCGTACATGTCGAGCAGGGCCTTGGCGCGCGCCGGGTCGTAGTCGCTGTTCTCGCTCTTGAACGCCGGGTCGTAGCCGTACAGGTTGGGTGACACCGGCGACTGCGCGGGAATCGCCTGGCCGCGCCGCAGCGTGCGGATCTCGGCCTCCATGTCCTGCGCCAGGTTGAGCGCCCGGCGCAGCGCGATCTTGTCGGGCGTGTAGCCGCCCACCACCGGGTCCTCCATGTTGTAGTAGACGAGGCCGCTGTCGGAGTTGACCTGTCGCTGTGCCTGGATGCCGCGCTTGGCCAGGAAGGGCGCGATCTTGCCGTTGGGCATGGCCACAGTGATGAACTCGCCCGGCACCGAGCCGGTCTGGCCGGCGATCGCATCGAGCTGACCATTCAGAAACGACAGCCAGAACGGCTGCGCCTCGCTGATGATCGAAATCCGAACCTCGTCGATCATCGGCAGCTTGCGGCCCTTCAGGCGCGCCAGGATGGCCTGGCCCTCGGCATCGTCGGCGGCGGGCTCGGCGTCGTAGCGCACGTCGCGGTAGTCGGGGTTGCGTTCGAGCACGATCAGCGAGCTGCGACGCCACTGCTTCAGACGGAACGGCCCGGTGCCCACCGGATGCTCGGCGATGGTGTCGCCGTAGAACTCGACGACCTCTCGCGCCTGCGCGCCGAGGAGATCCGAGCCGGCGATCGAGCTGAGGAAGCGCGGCCGCGATTCCTTGAGCCTGAACTGAATCGTGTGGCGATCGATCGCGCGCACGCCGTCGATCGGCCGGTCGTAGTCGAAGCGTTTCTTCTCGGCGACGACCTCGGACCGGTATTCGCCCAGCCCGACCAGACCGAAGGTCTCGACCCAACTCCAGAGCTGGCTCTTGTTGACCGGGTCGGCGATGCGCTGCAGCGCGTAGACATAGTCCTGCGCCACCATCTCGCGCCGCTGGCCCTTGAAGGCCGGGTCGGTGGCGAAGTAGATGCCGGGCTGGATGCGGATGGTCCAGGTCTTGAAGTCCGCCGACACCTCGGGCATGCCGATGGCTGTCAGCGGCACGATCTTGGCCGGCCGCGCGAGGTGATCGTACTTGTACAGCGCCTCGAAGATGTGCGGCGTGACGGTGCGCGAATACAGGTCGCTGATCATCGACGGGTCGAAGCCCGTCTCAGCGCTGCGGAAGGCCAGTTGCAGCACCTTGCGCTCGGGCGCGGGCTGGGCGCTTGCGGCGGCGGCCACAACGCAGCCGGCAAGGACGAGCGCAAGGAGTCGATGCAGGTTCATGCCGAAGGTCTCTTGGAAAGGTCGATGTCCACCAGGTGCCACCAGTCGTTCCACGCCAGCGGGCGCCGGTAGCCGACCAGCCAGGGTTGCGACAGGGCGTTGCTGACGCGGTGCACCTGGAACTTGTACGGCATGAATGCCGCGGCGATCAACTTGGCCTCGCGGAACAGCGCCTCGCGTTCGACGCCGTCGGCAATGACCTGGATGCGCTCGTAGAGTTCGTCGAAGCGCGCATGGCGGAAGCGCGCGAAATTCTGCCCGCCGATCTGTGCGCTGTGAAAGCGTTGCAGCGACTCTGCGCCGCCCAGGCTGGCGGCCGAGCCGCCGAGTTGCCACAGCATCAGCTTGCCCGCGCGCGCCTGCTTCAACTGTTCGGGCCACTGGCCGAACACGAAGCGCACGCGGATGCCCACCGCCTCCAGGCTCTTCTGCGTCAGCTCGTCGAAGGTGCGGGAGTGGCTGTCGGACTGGGTCGCGAACTCGAGCGCCAGCGGCTTGCCGTCGGGCTGCTCGCGAAAACCGTCGCCGTCGCGATCGACATAGCCAAACAGGTCGAGCAGGGCCTTGGCACGGGTCGGGTCGTGGTCGCCCATCTCGCACTTGAAGGCCGGGTCGTAGCCGCTGGTGTGCGGCAGGATCGGCGACTGCGCGGGGATCGCCTGGCCGCGCCGCACGATGTCGATCTCGCGCGGCACGTTCATCGCCAGCCCGATCGCGCGCCGCAGCGCGACGCGCTCGGGCGTGTAGCCGCCGACCACCGGGTCGTCCATGTTGAAGTAGGTGTAGGCGCTGTCGGCCTCGACGCTGCGTTCGAGCAGCATGCCGCGCCGCGCCAGGTTGGGCGCCAGCTGGCCGGCGGGCAGTGCCTGGTGGCAGAACTCGAGCGGCACGTTGACGGTGTCGAGCTGGCCCGACAGAAAGGCCAGCCAGCGCGGCTGCGATTCCTCGACGATCGAGACTTCGACGCGGTCGATCATCGGCAGCCGCCTGCCCTTCAGGCGCGCCAGCAGCGCCTGACCTTCGGCATCGTCGGCAGCGGGCTCGGCGTCGTAGCGCACCTCGCGGTAGGACGGGTTCTTCTCCAGCACGATCAGCGAACTGCGCCGCCACTGCGCGAGGCGGAACGGCCCGGTGCCCACCGGGTGCGCGGACGTGTCCTCGCCGTAGGCCACGACCACCTCGCGCGCCACCGCGCCGAACAGGTCGTGCGACGTCAGCAGGGCTTCGGCGAAGCGCGGGCGCGGGCGTTCGAGCTTGTACTGCAGGGTGTAGCGATCCAGTGCGCGCAGCCCTTCCACTTCACTGTCGTAGTCGAAGGGCGTGCGGTCCTTCAGCGCGCGCTCGCGCAGGGCGGCCAGGCCGACGAGGCCGAGGTCGAGCACGCCGCTGGCGGCCGGGCTCTTGTTGGCCGGGTTGGCGAAGCGCTTGATCGCGTAGACGAAGTCGGCCGCCGTCAGCTCGCGCGGCCTGCCCTTGAACGCCGGGTCGTCGGCGAAGAAGACGCCGCGCCGCACCTTGACGGTCCAGGTGCGGAAGTCGGCCGAGTGCTGCGGCATCGCCTCGGCGACGACCGGCCGGATCTTCGGCGGGCGCGCGAGCGGGTCGAAGTTGTAGAGATTCTCGAAGATGTGCGCGGTGACGATGCGCGAGTACAGGTCGAACACGCGCGCGGGATCGAAGCCGGTCTCGGCCGCGTTGAAGGCCTGGCGCAGCACCTTCTGCTGTGCCCCTGGTGGGGCTTGCGCCCGAACCCAGCCGCCCGCCAGCAGGCCAGCGCTCGTTGTGAGTGCCGAACGCCGTTTCATCACTGCGGCGGCGGCGATTCGAGGTCGACATAGCGCCACCACTCGCGCATGAACGGGTGGCGTCGGTAGCCCGCCAGGTTGCGGTGCATCAGATCGGTGGCAATGCGATGTGCCGTCACCTTGTAGGGCATGTAGGCCACGGCGAGCAGCTTGGCCTCGCGCATCACCGCTTCGCGCTCGGGACCGTCGGGCATCACGGCCTGGCGTTCATAGAGTGCGTTGAACGCCGGCAGATCGAAGCGCGCGTGGTTGGCCTGCCCCTTGTTGGGACCGTACAGCAGGTCCAGGTAGTACTGCCCGTCGGGGTTGGTGCCACCCCAGGCCACGCCCCACATCATCAGCTTGCCGGCGCGGCTCTGCTTCAACTGCTCGGGCCACTTGGCGATCTTGAATTCGACCTTGACTTGCACCGCGTCGAAGGACTTCTTCACCACCTCCTGCAGCTGGCGCGATTGCTGGTCGGGCTGTGCCGAGTACTGCAGCACCAATGGCCCGCCGTCGGGTTGCTCGCGCCAGCCGTCGCCGTCGCGGTCGACATAGCCGTGCAGGTCGAGCAGCGCGCGCGCGCGTGCCGGATCGTGGTCGCTCATCTCGGACTTGAGCGCCGCGTCGTAGCCCGACACCAGCGGAGCGATGATCGCCTGCGCCGGGACCGCCTGGCCGCGTCGGACCAGCGCAATCTCGCGTTGCGCGTCATAGGCCAGTGCGAGCGCGCGGCGCAGCGCCACCTTGTCCGGCGTGTAGCCGCCCACCACGGGGTTCTCCATCCCGAAGTAGAAGAAGCTCGCGTCGACAAGCGGCACCCGCTCCATCCATATGCCCCGCTTCGCCAGGTTGGGGGCGAGCCGGTTGTTCGGGATCGCAGTGCCGGCGAACTCGGCGGGCAGGCGCTCGACCATGTCGTGCTCGCCGTTGAGAAAGGCCAGCCAGCGCGGTTGCGTCTCCTCGATGATGCTGATCTCCACGCGGTCGACCATCGGCAGCTTGCGCCCCTTGAAGCGCGCGGCGAGCGCCAGCGCGCCGGGGTCGTCGGCGGCGGGTGTTTCGTCGAATACGACGTTGCGGTAGCCGGGGTTGCGCTCCAGCACGATCTTTGCGCTGCGCTTCCACTGCGCGAGACGGAACGGCCCGGTGCCCACCGGGTGTTCCATGGACTTGTCCGGATAGGCCTCGATCACCTCGCGGGCCACGGCACCCATGACGGCACCGTCGGCGAAGGCGTAGTAGAAGCGCGGCGCCGGCTTGGCCAGCTTCACCTCGAAGGTGTAGCGGTCCAGCGCACGAAGGCCCTCGACCTCGGTGTCGTAGGGGAAGGGCGCCTGGTCGGCGATCGCCTTGCGGCGCAATTCAGACAGGCCGACGATGCCCGCATTCTCGAGTTGGAACAGATTCGGGCTCTTGAACTTCGGGTCGTAGTGGCGCTTGACGCTGTAGACATAGTCGGCGGCGGTGAGTTCGCGCCTCGCGCCCTTGAACGCCGGATCGTCGGCAAACAGGATGCCCGGCTTGATGCGAAACACGAAGCGCTTGCCGCCGTCGCTGATCTCGGGAAGTGCCGTGGCCGTCTGCGGCTTGACCCTCGCGGGCCGCGCGAGATAGTCGTAGGTCAGCGGCGCCTCGAAAATGTTCGCTGCCACCGTGCGCGAATACAGGTCGGAAATCTGCGCCGGGTCGAACCCGGTCTCGGCGACCGGAAACGCATAGCGCAGCACCTTGGCGGGCCGCGCCGCCGGGTTCGACGACGCGTTGTGCGGCGCCTGCGCGATCGCAGGGCTGCAGGTCAGCGCGAGGCCCGTGGCCAGCGCCAGCCACAGGGAGGCTTTCATCGCGCGGAGTGGAGCGGCAGGCACGCGAACAGTCTAGCGAGGCCGACAGCCCTGGCGCGCCGCGGGCAAATGCGGGGCGACCCGTACCGCAGCCGCCCTACACTCGCGCTTCCCAAAAAGAAGTCCCAAATGGCGGCCTATCTGATCAGGCGCCTGTGGCAAATGGTGCCGACCTTGCTCGGCGTCGTGCTGCTGGTGTTCTTCCTCTTCAAGTACTTCGGCGGTGACCCGGCCGAGATCCTCGGCGGCCTGAACGCCACGCCCGAGCAGATCGCTGCGATCCGGCAGACGCTCGGCCTGGACCAGCCGGTGTGGGTGCAGCTGGGCATCTACCTGAAGAGCATCGTCACCTTCGACTGGGGCAAGAGCTGGGCCACCAACGAATCGGTGGCCAACCTGTTTGCGACACGCCTGCCGGCCACGCTGACGGTGATGACGCCGATCCTCATCCTCGACGTGCTGCTCGCGCTTCCGGTGGCGATGTGGGTGGCCTACCGCCGCGGCTCGTTGTCCGACCGCACGATCATGGTCGTCAGCACCGTGGCGCTGTCGGTGAGCTTCCTCGTCTACATCATCGTCGGCCAGTACCTGTTCGGCTTCCAGCTCGGCTGGTTCCCGGTGCAGGGCTGGAGCGACAGCGTGTGGACCAATCTCGTGACCTACGTGCCGCTGCCGGTGCTGCTGGCGGTCATGGTGGGCCTGGCGCCGCAGACGCGGCTGTATCGCACCTTCTTCCTCGACGAGCTGGGCCACGACTACGTGCGCACCGCGCGCGCCAAGGGCCTGACCGAGAACACGGTCATGTTCAAGCATGTGCTGCGCAACGCGATGATCCCGATCCTCACCAACGTCGGCTTGGCACTGCCCGGCATCTTCGTCGGCTCGTTCCTAATCGAGGTGTTCTTCTCGATCCCCGGACTCGGGCGCGAGGTGCTGCTGGCGGTCAACCGCAGCGACTATCCGGTGATCCAGGCGGTGACGGTGTACCTCGCCGTGATCACGATGGTCATCAATCTGATCGTCGACGTCTGCTTCAAGCTCGTCGATCCGCGGGTGGTCCTGAAGTGAGCCCGCAAGATGCTTCGCATCGCGCCCCCGAGGGGGCGCGCCCGGCTTGGGGCGGCCCGGCGCCGGGCATGAGCGCAGCGCTTCAGTCGGGCACCGCCGCGATCGCGCAAGTCGAACACAGCGAGGGCGTCTGGCACGCGGCATGGCGCCGCTTCAAGACCGACCGCGTCGGTCTCGTGTGCGCGGTCATCGTCGTCGCCTTCCTGCTGCTGATTGCCATGGCGGCATTGGGCCTCGTGGCCAAGAACTGGCAGAAGGAAGTGGGTGTGCCCAACGCGCCGCCCACCTTCATCGGCCCCAGGCCGCCCGAGGCGATCGGCGCGATCGAGGTGCCCAAGGGTCCGAACGTCGATCTGTCGGCGGTCGATCCGCTGGCGCCGCGCTACAAGGAGTGGGACGAGCGCGCCGCGAAGTTCAAGACGCAGGAGGTGGTCAAGGCCGAGACGCTGCCGATGGGCGGCGACCGCTTCGGGCGCGACGTGCTCGCCAAGGCGATCAAGGGCACGCAGATCTCGGTGTTCGTCGGCGTGATGGCTGCCCTCGTCGCGACGCTGATCGGCACCCTGCTTGGCGCGCTGTCGGGCTACTTCGGCGGCCGTGTCGGCGATTTCCTCGAGTGGCTCTACAACGTGTTCGAGGCGATTCCCGGCATCCTGCTGATCTTCGCCTTCGCGGCGGTGTTCGGCCGCGGCATCACGACGGTGGTGCTGATCCTGGGCCTGACCGGCTGGTCGGGCCTGTACCGCCAGGTGCGCTCGGAGTTCATCAAGCACCGCAGCCGCGAGTACGTGCGCGCGGCCGAGGCGATCGGCGCGTCGGTGTGGAGCCGCATCTTCACGCACATCCTGCCCAACGTCAGCCACGTGGTGCTGGTGCGCATGAGCCTGCTCGTCGTGGGATTCATCAAGGCCGAGGTGATCCTGTCGTACCTCGGCCTGGGCGTGGGCGTGGACGATGTCTCGTGGGGCACCATGCTGGCCGAGGCGCAGAGCGAGCTGATCCTCGGCTACTGGTGGCAGCTCGCCGCCGCGACGGCATTCATGGCGGTGTTCGTCACCGCGTTCTCGTTGATGACCGATGCGTTGCGCGACGCGCTCGACCCGAAGCTGCGGGGGCTGGAGTGAGCGCGGCCGGGCCATTGCCGAGGCGCTCGCCGCCCCACGGGAGGACCGGTGCGCAGCGCCGCAGGGGGCTCCACGGATGACGCTGCTTTCCATTCAAGACCTGCGCGTGGCCTTCCGCATGGGCAAGGTCAACGGCGTCGCGCAACGCGCCGAGGCCGTCAAGGGCGTCACGTTCGACATCGCGCAGAACACGACCGTGGCGCTGGTGGGCGAATCGGGTTCGGGCAAGAGCGTGACCGCAATGTCGGTGCTCAACCTGCTGCCCGACAACGCCGAGCGCAGCGGCAAGATCCTTTGGCAGGGCAAGGACCTGCTGCGCACCCCGCTGCACGAGCTTCAGCATCTGCGCGGCAAGGAAATCGCCTGCGTGTTCCAGGATCCGATGCAGTCGCTCAATCCGGTGTTCACTGTGGGCGACCAGCTGTGCGAGCCGCTCGTCAAGCACATGAAGATGGGCCAGCGCGCGGCGCTGGAGCGTGCCGAGCAGTGCCTGGTCGAAGTGGGCATGCCCGAGCCCAAGCGCCGCCTGGCGGCCTATCCGCACGAGCTGTCGGGCGGCCAGCAGCAGCGCGTGATGATCGCGATGGCGCTGGCCTGCGAGCCCAAGCTGCTGATCGCTGACGAGCCCACGACCGCGCTGGACGTGACGATCCAGCGCCAGATCCTCGAGCTGATTGCCGAGATCCAGCGCAAGCACCGCATGAGTGTGCTGTTCATCAGCCACGACCTCGGCGTGGTCGGCGAGATCGCCGACGAGGTGCTCGTGATGCGCAACGGCATCCTGCGCGAGCAGGGTCCGGTGGCCGCGATCTTCGCGTCGCCGAAGGATGCGTACACGCAGGCGCTGCTGGCCTGTCGTCCGAGCCTGGAGCGCAACCCCGCGCGCCTGATGGTGATCGACGACCACATCGCCGGCCGCGCGGCGCAGCAGGAGCCCAAGCCGAAGGACCCGAGCGCACCGGTCGTGCTCGAGGTCAGGGGCCTGTCCAAGAGCTTCTGGATCAAGCAAGGCCTGTTCGGCCGCCGCGAGTTCAAGGCGGTTCAGAACGTCAACTTCCAGTTGCGCAAGGGTCATACGCTGGGGGTGGTCGGCGAATCCGGCTCGGGCAAGACGACGATGGGCCTGTCGCTGCTGCGACTGCACGAGGCCAACACCGGGCCGATGTCGGGCGAGGCGATCTTCGGCGGCAAGAACCTGCTCACGCTGACCGACCGCGAGCGCCAGCCGATGCGCCGGCGTATCCAGGTCGTGTTCCAGAACCCCTACGCGAGCCTCAACCCGCGCTTCACGATCGGCCAGACCCTGGTCGAGCCGATGGCCATCCACGGCATCGGTGCCGACACGAACGAGCGCGAGAACCGCGCGCGCACACTGCTCGAGAAGGTGGACCTCGACGGCACGGCGTTCGGCAAGTACCCGCACGAGTTCTCCGGCGGGCAGCGCCAGCGCATTGCGATCGCGCGCGCACTGACGTTGAACCCCGAAGTCCTGGTGCTCGACGAGGCGGTCAGCGCGCTGGACGTGTCGGTGCAGGCCCAGGTGCTCAACCTGCTGAAGGACCTGCAGGACGAGCTGGGACTGGCCTACATTTTCATCAGCCACGACCTCGCGGTGGTGCGCTTCATCAGCGACGAGGTGCTGGTGATGAAGGACGGCGTGGTGGTCGAGCAGGCGAGCGCGGCACGAATCCTGGCCGCTCCGCGTGAGGAATACACGCGCCGGCTACTGGCGGCGGTGCCGCGCGGCTACCGGCCCGCGCGCGCGGTGGCCTGAACCCGTCTGCCGCGCTGGGCGCCCGGCGCCCGGCCGTCGCAACACCTGACATGCGCGGATACACCACGGCTCGACCGCGCGCGGCGGCGTTGTAACGCGCTGTTGTGGCGGCTGTCGAGCCGCGGCGCCGCGCCGATGCAGGTCGTGATCGACCTCACGCCGGGCCGCGGGTTTCGGGCGGGCATGGAAGCTGCAACGTCTCGCGCGTGTGATTCAGTCGAATCGCACCGCCTCACAGGCGCGGCCCTTCCGGAGACCCTTCGATGCGCTCGACCCCCGTTGCTCGCCCGTTGACCCGCTTGCGCGCGGCGTGCGCGCCCTGCGGTGCGATGTCCTCGGTGCTTCGCCTCTCGAGCGCCGCGGCTCGCCTGCCGTCGCTGGCCGACGTGGGCGAATGGGCAAGGCGAGCCGCTCGCACGATCGACGGCGACATCAACACGACACCCGCCGCGACATGAGGCCACAGCGCAAACCGCCGATTCAGGGAGACCAAAACATGTCGATCCAGGTTGCCGCTCACGGACCCGCCGTCCGCCCCGTTACCTCGCCTCGCCACGACGATCCGTCCGCGACTCGTCCAGCGCCGCTGATGCCCGCTGCGCGCGTGCTGCAGGGCGGGCGTGTGCCGGCGCAGCTGAGCTTCTTCTTCAAGCGCGTTTGAGTTCGAGCCTCCGGCTCGCTGCGCTCGCGTTGCCCGAGGGGAACACCGTTCGCGCGGGACAGCCTGCCGCTGGCCCGCATTGCGCTACAGCAAGCGCCAAGGTTTGGACCCGAGGTTGACGTCCAAAGGGGAGCGGGCGGGGTGCTAGTGAAGAGAGCGCACCGGCGCCACTGACCGTCCCGCTCCCCGTCTTTTTTCTGCCGCCCCGGGGCGGTCCCAACTCCTCGGGACCGCAGCACCACTCCTGCCCCAGCCCTCGGGCTTGTCCCTGTCGGCATCGCGCGCGACCTGCATAGACTGGGCGGGCCTTTTACACGACCCTGCGAGCGCCCCATGAGCCGACCCCTGCCGAACCGCCGCAACGTCCTCGTTGCCGCCGCCTGCGCACCCCTGGTGGCCTACGCCCAGGGGGGATGGCCTGCCAAGACGGTGCGCATCGTGGTGCCCTTTGCCGCCGGCGGCACCACCGACATCCTCGCGCGTGCACTCGCCCCCGAGCTCCAGCGCGTATTCGGCCAGGCCTTCGTGATCGACAACAAGCCCGGCGCCGGCGGCAACACCGGCGCGGCCGAAGTGGCCAAGGCCGCGCCCGACGGCCACACGCTGCTGATGGGCACGGTGGGCACGCATGCGATCAACCCGTCGCTGTACACCCGCATGCCCTACGACCACGTGAAGGACTTCGTTCCTGTCACGCTGATGGCCGGCGTGCCCAACGTGGTGGTGGTGAACCCGGCGAATGCGCAGAAGAACGGCATCGCCTCGGTGCCCGACCTGATCCGGTTCGCGCGTGCGAACCCCGGCAAGCTCAACATGGCCAGCTCCGGCAACGGCACTTCGATCCACCTGTCGGGCGAGCTGTTCAAGTCGATGACCGGCACCTTCATGCTGCACCTGCCGTACGGGGGCTCGGCGCCGGCGCTGGTTGACCTGATCGGCGGCAACACGGACCTGATGTTCGACAACCTGCCGTCGTCGATGCCCCACATCCGCTCGGGCCGCCTGCGGGCGCTTGCGGTGACCAGCGCCTCGCGCTCGGCCGCGCTGCCCGACGTGCCGACGGTCGAGGAGGCTGGCGGCACCATGTTGAAAGGCTTCGAAGCGAGTTCGTGGTTCGGCCTGCTCGCGCCGGCCGGCACGCCGATGGACATCGTCAATCGCGTGCAGGCCGAGACCGCCAAGGCGCTCGCGACGCCCGTAATGAAGGAGCGTCTGCTCGCCCAGGGCGCCATTCCCAGTGGCATGACCAGCGCCGAGTTCGTGCGCCACATCGCCGCCGAGACGGCGAAGTGGGCCAAGGTCGTGAAGGCCTCGGGCGCCAAGGTCGACTGAAGCCCCCCGACGCGTCAGGAGCGCGGCCGGCGCATCAGCACCAGCGCCAGCAGCGCCGAGGCGATCATCAGGAACAGGCTGACGGCGTTGAGCACCGGGCTCGCGCCCTCGCGCATGCGGCCGTACATCATCACCGTGAGCGGCGGGTCGGCGCCCACCAGCATCAGCGTGGTGTTGAAGTTCTCGAACGACATCAGGAACGCGACGGCGGCAGAGCCGACGAGCGCCGGCTGGAGGTAGGGCAGCATGATGGTCAGGAAGACGCGTGGCCGTGTTGCACCGAGATTGAACGCGGCCTCCTCGAGCGAGCGGTCGAAGCGCTTCAGGCGCGCGGCGATCGTCAGCGTGGCGATCGACACGATGTAGGAGAACTGGCCCAGCACCACCAGCGGCAGGCCGGGGCGCAGCGCGTCGATCTCCAGGCCCAACACGTCGCTCGCGAACTGCGCCAGCCGGCTGGCGAAGGCGAGGATCGAGATCCCGAGGATCACGCCGGGGATCACCAGCGGCGCGAGCATCGTCAGCGCGAGCAGCCCCTGGCCGCGGAAATGCGTGCGTTCGAGCAGGAAGGCGTTGGCGGTGCCCACGCTCACCGACAGCGCGGTGACCCACAGCGCGACGACGACGCTGGTGCCGATGCTGGCGAGCAGCGCGCCATCGGCGAAAAGCCCGGTTCGTCCGCCACTGCTCGCGGACCGTGCGGTGAACCAGTCCAGCGTGAAGCCGCGCCAGGGCGGCGCCGGGTAGGGCGCGTCGTTGAACGCGAATACCGCCACGACCACGAGCGGCAGGAACAGGAAGGCATAGAACGCAAGCGCGTAGGCCGAGGTCGCGGTGCGCAGCCACGGTGCGCGGGGCAGCGAGGCGATCATCGAGATCGGCCGCCCGTTGTCATGCCGGCTCGTCCAAGCTTCCCGCCACGGATCCGGCTTTGCCGGTCCGTCGGCGGACGGCCCCCTCGGGGGGCAGCGAGCGCGAGCGAGCTTGGGGGCTTCATGTCCTGCGCATCACGTCGCCGAAGCGCTGGCCCGCGAGCCGCAAGCCGCCCCAGACGATCAGCGTGGAAAGCCCCAGCAGCAGGAAGCCGAACGCGGCGCCCTGCTCCCAGTTGAAGCGGGTGATGAACTGGGTGTAGATCTGCTCGGTGAACCACAACGAGTTCTTGCCGCCCAGCAGCGTGGGCGTGAGGTAGTTGCCCAGCGTCAGCATGAACACCACGATGCAGCCCGCCGCGATGCCCGGCGCGGCGTGCGGGATCACGATGCGGCGCAGGATCGATGCGCCGCTGCCGCCCAGGTTGTAGGCGGCCTCGACCCACGCATCGTCGAGCGTGTCCAGCGCGCTGACCAGCGGCACCACCATGAACAGCAGGCAGCCATAGACCAGGCCGACCAGCACGGTGGCGTCGCGGTACAGCAGCTCGGGTGGCACGGCGGCCAGCCCCAGGCTCACCAGAGCGGCCGGCAGCACGCCCGATTCGCGCAGCAGGATCATCCAGCCCAGCGTGCGCACCGTCTCGCTGACCCAGAACGGGATCAGGCAGAGCATGAACATCACCGAGCGGGTGCGGCCGCGAGCGATCTTGGCGATCGTCCAGGCGATCGGGAACGCCAGCCCCAGCGTGCAGGCAGTGGCCAGGATGCTGATTGCCGCGGTGCGCACGAAGGTGTGCCAGTACAGCGGCTCCTCGACGAAGGTGAGGTATTGGCGCAGGCCGAACTCGTACTGGCCGGGGCCGACACGCTGGCGCAGGCTGAGCACCGCGAGTTCGACGTGCGGCAGCACGATCAGCCCGACCAGCCACAGCAGCGCCGGCGCCAGCAGCAGAGCGAACAGCAGGCGCGACGACGCCGGGCCGGCGGACCGATCAGCCGCCATGGCCGAGGTCGGTCGGGCCGGCGGCGGCGGCGAAGCAGGCCGCGCGCGCCGGGTCGAATCCGAAGTGCACCGCCTCGTCGACGCGCAGGTCGGCGAAGCGCCCGGTCTGCTGCAGCGCGACGCGGATCTCCGCGCCGCTTTGGCGCTCGCGCAGCAACACGGCGCTGGCCGCGCCGTCGAACAGCACGCTGACCACCTGCGCCGCATAACGTGGCTGGTCGTCCGGCAGCTCGTCGGCCCGACGTGCCAGCGCGATCGCCTCGGGCCGCACATACACCTCGGCTGCGTCGCCCGCGGCCAGCGCCGTCTGGCTGTGCGCATTCAGCACCAGGCCGGCTGCGCCGGTCACGGCCACGCGCTTGCCCGCCACTGACTGCACGCGGCCGGCGAAGCGGTTGTTGGCGCCGACGAAGCCGGCGACGAAGGGTGTGCGCGGCGTGTAGTACAGCGCCTGCGGCGTGTCGACCTGCTCGAAGCGGCCATGGTTCATCACCGCCACGCGGTCCGACAGCACCAGCGCCTCGGACTGGTCGTGCGTGATGTAGACGAAGGTCGTGCCGAACGCGGCCTGCAGCTGCTTCAACTCGACCTTCATGTGCTCGCGCAGCTTGAGGTCGAGCGCGCCCAGCGGTTCATCCAGCAGCAGCAGCGTGGGCTCGAGCACCAGCGCGCGCGCGATCGCCACGCGCTGCTTCTGCCCGCCCGAGAGCTGGTCGACTTGCTTGCGCGCCACGCCGGGCAGGCCCACGCGCTCGAGCATCGCCTCCGCGCGCTTCGCGGCCTCGGCCTTCGCGACGCCGCGCTGCTGCAGGCCGTAGGCCACGTTGGCGCCGACGTCCATCATCGGGAACAGCGCCAGATGCTGGAACACCATGATCGCCGGGCGGCGGTTGGGCGCCACCTCGCGCATCGCTCGCCCGCCGATCTCCAGTTCGCCCGCGTCGGGCTGCACGAAGCCGGCGACCATGCGCAGCAGCGTCGTCTTGCCGCAGCCCGAGGGGCCGAGGATCGAGAAGAAGCTGCCGCGCGGCACCTCGAACGACAGCGCGTCGACCGCGGTGTGCGTGCCGAAGCGCTTGACCAGCCCGACGGCGCGCAGGTCGATGGCGCGCGCGGCGGCGCCATCGACCGTCGAGGGTGCCTCGCTCAGTTGGCTGCCTTCACGCGGTCGAGCACGCGGCCCTCGATCTCCTCGATGCCCGGCGGCACTGCGGGGTACCAGCGGATCGCCTTGAGCGCCGCCTCGGGGAAGCTGGCCGCGAACTGCGACTTCAGCTTGGCATCCATCAGCTGGTCAGCGCCCTTGCTGGCGGTGAAGTTGCCGGCCGAAGCGGCGACCTTGGCCGCGATCTCCGGGCGCATGTTGAAGTTGATCCAGGCATAGGCGGCGGCGTCGTTGCGTCCCTTGGACGGCAGCGCGAAGGTGTCGATCCAGCCCATCGCGCCGGACTTGGGCGCGATGTACTGGATCTCCGGGTTGTCGGCGTTGAGCTTCCAGCCGCCGGTGTCCCACATCATCGCGCCGACGATCTCGCCGGTGCGGATGCCGTTGAGCAACTGGTCCTTGTTGTCCCAGAAGAACTTCAGGTTGCCCTTGCAGGAGGCCAGCGTCTTGCCCACCTCGTCCATCAGCGCGCCGTAGGCCTTGGGGTCGTTGTACAGCGCGAAGGGGTCCTTGCCCTGGGCGAACGCGAGCGCGAGCAGGGTCGGCCGCTTCAGGCGCACCGCGGTCTTGCCCTTGAACTCGGCCTTGCACAGGTCGGGGTAGTCGGCCATCTTGGCCAGCTTGGTGTTGACCACCAGGCCGTCGGTGCCCCAGATGTGCGGCAGGCCGTACACCTTGCCATCCAGCGTGGTGTTGATCTTCGTCGCGTCGAGCATCGAGGCGATGAACAGCTCCGACTTGATCTTGCCCAGGTCGAAGGGCTTGTACAGGTTGAACTCGCGCTGCGGACCGGTGATGCGGTCCTGCGACGGCTGCGCCAGGTCGAAGCCCGCGCCGCCGGTGGCACGCAGCTTGGAGATCATCTCCTCGTTGTTCGACAGCGTGATCTCGACCGTGAAGCCGGTCTCCTTGGTGAACTGCTCCTGCACGTCCTTGGGCACGTAGTCGGCCCAGGTGATCAGGCGCAGGGTCTTGTCCTGCGCGAAGGCGGTCATCGAGGCGGCCAGCGCGAAGGCCGACAGGAGGGCGGCGGCGAGGTTTCGGGTCTTCATGGGTGGGCGCCCGGCGGGGCGATGGTGGACACGGGGCGCCCAGTGTGGGCCGCTTGCGGCGCGCGCGTATAGGGACCTATCCCGAGGCCCGGCGTACGCCGGGTCATCGCGCTGTCACGTGTTGATGCTTCCGGGGCACGCCATCCCCTGCGCCTTCGGGAGGGCTCGCGCCACGCAGTGCCTGCGCGAGGGCACCGCCGCGCGGCGTTGTTGTTCAAATGTTTGACATTGCATTTTCAACATGGCATGTTGAAAATGCAAGGATGTTTGAACGCCTGGCTGGCACCCGCATCGACAACGCCCTGCAATGGAGCCCAGCGGTGGCGCTGCTCGGGCCGCGCCAGGTGGGCAAGTCCACCCTTGCGCGTGCGCTGGCCGAGCGCGGGCCCGACGCGCTGTTCCTCGATCTCGAACGGGCGCAGACCCGCGAGCGCCTGGCGCAGCCCGACCTGTTCTTCGCGGCCAACCGGCAGCGTCTCGTGGTGCTCGACGAAGTGCAGTTCATGCCCGAACTGTTCCGCGAGCTGCGTGTCGAGATCGACACGGACCGGCGCCCTGGCCGCTTCCTGCTGCTGGGCTCGGCCTCGTTCGCGCTGCTGCGTCAGTCCGAGTCGCTGGCGGGCCGGCTGGCCGTCGTCGACATGGCGCCGCTGCTGTTGCCCGAGGTGGTTCGCCGGTTCGCTGACGTCCAGACGCTCTGGCTGCGCGGCGGCTTCCCGAACAGCTATACGGCGGACAGCGAAACGGCATCGGTCGCCTGGCGCGAGTCATTCATCCGCAATCTGCTGGCCACCGACCTGCCGGCGCTGGGCATCAATGTCGACGCCGAGTTGCTGCGGCGGTTCTGGCGCATGGCTGCGCACCTGCACGGCCAGCTCTTCAACGCGTCGGCCGTGGCGGCGTCGCTGGGGGTGTCGCAGCCCACGGTGATGCGCTGGCTGGACCATCTGACTCAGGCGCTACTGCTGCGGCGCCTGGAGCCGTACCACGCGAACCTGGGCAAGCGGCTCGTCAAGTCGCCGAAGGTCTACGTCCGCGACAGCGGTCTGCTGCACAGCCTGCTCGGCATCCACGGCGTCAACGACCTGCTGGGCCACCCCGCCACCGGCGCCTCCTGGGAGGGCTTCTGCATCGACCAGATCTGCGCTGCGCTGCCGCAGGATGCGCTGGTCAGCTTCTACCGTACGGCCGCCGGCGCGGAGCTCGACCTGGTGGTCGAATTCGGCGCGCGCAAGATCGGTTTCGAGATCAAGTTCTCCTCCACGCCGCAGGTGACGAAGGGCTTCTGGCAGGCGTGCCAGGACGTGGGACTCGAACGAGCCTACGTGGTCGCGCCAGTGGAAGAGGGCTGGCCTATGGCGTCAACGTTGCCGTGCGCGGTCGAGGTCATCGGGCCTTTGGCGCTGTCGCGGGTGATCGAGCAGCGGCGGTGACGACCTCCCACGGGCTTGTCGCCTTGGCCGCTGAGTGCACACGCACGGCAACCAGAATGCTCACTGCGGCAGCTCGAATTCCGGTCGCTGGTTGGACGGTTCTTGCCGCATTGGCTGCGACGTTTCTGGCATCGCAGTATTTCGATGCCCAACGCACTCCGGGATCCCGATTCGTATTCGACGAAGGCTTTGTCGGTGTGTACTGTCTCGTGGTTTCGCCGGAGCATCCAGGTGCGTCGACCGACACAGACGGGTATTCGGTCTATACGTTCGACAGTCACGGGCTCGTGCGGACGAGTACGTATCCAGCAGGCAAGGGTGCGTTGAGCAAGACGGAGTACTTGGATCACCGCCACAATACCTATCGATCGATCGACAGCAGAAGTCCGTGCGGGTCCCTGGCGTTCGGCGATCGCTCGATCTTGATTGGAACGATCGGTACGGCGACCTGCCCCAAGTACAACGTTGCCAAGCCGCCGTCGTTTGAGCAGGCGCTTGAGATGTACTGTCGACAATGATTGGGTAGTCCCGTCTGAGGCTGGGTGGAGCGCTTGGCCGCCAGCCAGCCAAGTCACGGACACGCCGCCATCACCTGCGCCACGCTCGTCGTGAGCTTCTTGCCATAGGGCACATGCAGGAACTCGTTGGGGCCGTGCGCGTTGCTCTTCGGGCCGAGCACGCCGCACACCATCATCTGCGCCTTCGGGAAGCCCTTGGCCAGCATGCTCATCAGCGGGATCGTGCCGCCCTGGCCGATGAAGCCCACGGGGGCGCCGAACTGCGCATTCGAGGCGGCATCGAGCGCCCGGTGCAGCCAGGGCGCGACTTCGGGCGCGTTCCAGCCGGTGGCACCCAACTGGCCCGCACGACCATCGGGGTGGAAGGTGACCTTCGCGTTGTACGGCGCGTTGTCTTCCAGCAGCTGCTTGAGCTTCAGAGACGCCTCGTGCCCGTCGACGAGCGGCGGCAGGCGCAGGCTCAGCTTGAACGCGGTGTAGGGCCGCAGCACGTTGCCGGCGCTCGTGAGTTCGGGAAAGCCGTCGACGCCTGTGACCGACAATGTGGGTCGCCAGGTGCGGTTGATCAGCGCCTGCGCCGGGTCGGTCGTCGTGGGCAGCGAAAGCGCGCCATCGGCGCCGCAGGCCCAGGGGAAGCGCTTGTAGACCTCGTCGCCCAGAATCGCGGCACTGGCCTGCGCTTCGCGCAGGCGGCTCGCCGGCACGTCGCAATGGAAGCTCTGCGGCAGCAACTCGCCGGTATGGCTGTCTTCGAGCCGGTCGAGCACCTGCCGCATGATGCGAAACGACGACGGCACCAGGCCGCTCGCGTCGCCCGAGTGCACGCCCTCGGTGAGGATCTCGACCTTGAGGACGCCGCTGACCATGCCGCGCAGGCTGGTGGTGAGCCACAGCTGGTCGTAGTTGCCGGCGCCGGAGTCCAGGCAGACGACGAGGCCCACGTTGCCCAGCCGTGGTTTGAGCGCCTCCAGGTAGAACGGCAGGTCGAACGAACCGCTTTCCTCGCAGCTTTCGACCAGGCCCACGACACGCGGCCGCGGGATGCCCTGGGCGTCCAGGGCCATGATCGCGGCCAGCGACGCATAGATCGCATAACCATCGTCGGCGGCGCCGCGGCCATAGAGCTTGTCGCCGTCGAGCTTGGGCGTCCAGGGCCCGAGGTCGCTGCGCCAGCCGTTGAACTCGGGCTGCTTGTCCAAGTGGCCGTACATCAGCACGGTGTCGGTGCTGCCCGCGCGCGTGGCGGGCACCTCGAACAGGATCACCGGCGTGCGGTTCTCCAGCCGGATCACCTCGAGCTTGAGGCCGTGAACCTTCTTGGAATCGACCCAGCCGGCGGCATCGCGCACAACGCGGTCGACATAGCCGTGGCGGTCCCAGTCGGCGTCGAACATCGGGCTCTTGGCCGGTACCTCGATGTAGCGCTTCAGCGCCGGGAGGATCTCCTCGTCCCACAGGCGGTCGGTGAACGCGGCGAGCCGCTCGGTGCGGGAGGTGTCCGCGGTGGCGTCTATCGTCGTCATGGCCCAGGCTCCTTCGCCGCACCCGGTGCGGAAAAAAAGAGCAGTTTAGGACCCGCCGGTCGCGCTCGCCTTGGAAAGCCCGGGCCGCGGGTCTACCATCGGACCGAGGGCGCCCCGCCCGACTCCAGCACCGCCATGAACTGCGATCTGCGCCGCCGCCTCACGTGGGTCGCCATGTGGGCCGTTGCGGCACTTTGGGTGGGCGGCTGCGCCACGGCCGAACCGACCTCGGGGCCCGCCCAGCCGACGGCCGGGCTGTTCGAGGACGCCGCCTTCGGCGCGCCGGCGCATCGCCCGGATGCGAAGGCCGTGTTCGCGCTCAGCCCGGCGATGGAGCGCTATCTCGAGCACGATGTCGCGAAGCAGATCCGCCAGGTCGGCGCGCAGCGTGCCCTGGTGGACGCGCTGCACACCAAGGCGCAGCTGCGGCTCGATTACGACAGCGAACTCACGCGCACCGCGGCCGAGGCCTTCGACGCGCGTGCCGGCAACTGCCTGTCGCTGGTGGTCATGACCGCGGCGCTGGCCAAGCGACTCGAGCTGCCGATCGCCTACCAGGCGCTCGTCGGCCACGAAACCTGGAGCCGCAGCGGCGACCTGTCGTTCGTCAACGGCCACGTCAACATCACGGTGGCCAAGCGCCTGGTCGACCGCGTCAGCGGGTTGGACCCCGACGCGCAGGTGCGCATCGATTTCGGCGCGATCCCGATGGGTCGCGGCCAGTTGCTGCAGCTGGTGTCGGAAGCGATGATCGTCTCGATGTTCATGAACAACCGCGCCGCCGAGTACCTGGTGCGCGGCGACTTCGACAGTGCGTACGCGCACGCGCGCGAGGCCGTGGTGCAGGACCCGCGCCATGCCGGCGCGTACAACACGCTGGGCGTGATCTACCAGCGACGGGCCATGCCCCGAGCCTCCGAGCGCGCCTACCGGGAGGCGCTCCGGCTCGATGCCGACCACCGCTCGGCGCTGATGAACCTCGGGCGCATGCTCGAATTGCAGGGGCGCGACGCCGAGGCGGCGCCGCTGCTGGCACACCTGTCGCGGATCGAACGCAACCCGCCGTTCGCCCACTTCGACCGCGGCGTCGCGGCGGCCCGGTCGGGCGATTTCGTCACGGCCAGAGACGAACTACTGATCGAGATGCGCCGCGACCCCGACTACCACGAGTTCCATTTCTGGCTCGCGGTGGCGCTGTACGGCCTGGGCGACACCGAGCAGGCGCGCAGCCACCTCGCCATGGCGATGAAGAACAGCCTGACGATGCGCGAGCAGGCGCTCTACGCAGCCAAGCTGCGCAGCCTGGAGCCGGCGGCTGCGAGCACGGCAACGCCGGTGCGCTCGGTGAACTGAGCCGCGTGGCCGGCGTCAGGCGATGCAAAAGGCGTTGAGCTTGTTGCCGTCGAGGTCGCGGAAGTAGCCGGCGTAGAAGCCGTCGCCGCGCGGACCCACGGCGCCTTCGTCCTTGCCGCCGAGCGCGAGCGCCTTCGCGTGCAGGCGGTCCACCTTGTCCTTGCTGCCGACCACGATCGCGACCATCGTGCCGTTGCCCGCGGTGGCCGGATGGCCGTCGTACGGCTTCATGACGGCGAGCGCCGGCTTGTCCATCGACACGCCCCAGGCGTAGCCCCGGCCGCCGAATTCCATGATGCGCTGGATGCCGACCTCCGCCAGCAGCGCGTCGTAGAACGCCTTCGCGCGGGGCAGGTCGTTGGTGCCGAGGGTGACGTAGCCGATCATGAGGAGCTCCTTGAGGGGTCAGCGACGTTCGAATTTGAACACCGCCACGCTGGCCCGCGCATTGGGCCACCACCGCACGGGCCGGCCGTCGCGCAGCCCGAAGCTGTCGAGGAGGGTCAGGCCGTTCCTGCGCGCCAGCACCTCGAAGTCCGCGTGCGTGCCGACGCGGATGTTGGGCGTGTCGTACCACTGGTATGGCAGTGTCTTGGTCACCGGCATGCGGCCGCGCATCACCGACAACCGGTTCGGCCAGTGGGCGAAGTTCGGGAAGCTGACGATGCCGATGCGGCCCACGCGCGCGGTCTCCAGCAGCATCTTCTCGGCGTTGCGCAGGTGCTGCAGCGTGTCGAGCTGCAGCACGACGTCGAAGCTCGCGTCGCCGAACATCTCCAGGCCCTCTTCGAGGTTGAGCTGCAATGCGTCGATGCCGCGCGCCAGCGCCGACTTGAGCTTGGCGTCGTCGATCTCGACGCCATAGCCGCTGCAGCCCTTGTGCGCGACCAGGTGCGCAAGCAGCCGGCCGTCGCCGCAGCCCAGGTCGAGCACGCGGCTGCCCTCGGGAACGAGCCCGGCGATCACGTCGAGGTCGCTGCGCTCGCTCATGTCGGACTCAGCTGCGCGGTGCCGCCGGCGCGCTGCAGCCTGCGGCGGAGCCCAGGCCCTTGAGGTAGGACCGGCGCACCGTGCCGGCAGCGATCGCCGCCGCGACTTCGCGCGAATAGCGCTCGGCGCCGGTGAGTTTGCGCACCCAGCCGCGGAACGGGATCACGCCCTCGGCTGCACCGCGCAACGCGTCGCCGGCGCCGCGCTCGATCAGGCTGGGGTTGTTGCCGCGTTCGGGCGTGTCGAGGTCGGCCCCGAGCGCCGCGTCCAGCGCCTGCACGTCGGCAGCGATCGCGCTGCAGCTCCTGTCGGCCGGTGGCGCATAAGGCGCCTTCTGCGCAGCCGCGAGCACCGGCGGGATCTCGGCGCGAACGACGTTCAGGTCCGACAGCGGCGTGGCGGCCGCATCGCGCACGGTCTTGTCGCCTTCGCTCGCGCAGGCGGCCAGCGCCAGCACGAGGGTCAGGAGAGCAGCGGAAGTCTTCATCGCGGGATCTCCATGAATTCGGCCGCCACGCGGTCGAAGGTGGTGCGCAGCACGCCGTGGTAGCGCGCATCGTCGAGCAGGAACGCGTCGTGTCCGTGCGGCGCCGCGATCTCGGCATAGCTGACGCGGTGGCGATTGGTCACCAGCGCCTTGACCAGTTCGCGCGAGCGCGCCGGCGAGAAGCGCCAGTCGGTCGTGAAACTCACGAGCAGGTACTGCGCCTTCACCGGCGCGAAGGTCCGCGCCAGGTCGCCGCCGTGCGCGGCCGCCGGGTCGAAGTAGTCGAGCGCGCGCGTGATCAGCAGGTAGGTGTTGGCGTCGAAGTAGTCGCTGAACTTGTCGCCCTGGTAGCGCAGGTAGCTCTCGATCTCGAAGTCGACGTCGTAGCCGAAGCTGTAGGCTGCGCCATCGCCGCCGCGCAGCTTGCGCCCGAACTTGGACGCCATCACGTCATCGGACAGGTAGGTGACGTGCCCGATCATGCGGGCGATGGTCAGGCCCCGGCGCGGCACCACCCCGTGGGCGTAGAAATGCCCGCCGTGGAAGTCGGGGTCGGTGATGATCGCGCGGCGCGCGATCTCGTTGAACGCGATGTTCTCGGCCGACAGGTTGGGCGCGGTGGCCACACCGATGCAGTGGCGCACCCGCTCGGGGTAGCGCAGCGTCCACGCCAGTGCCTGCATGCCGCCCAGGCTGCCGCCGATCACCGCCGCGAGCTGCGCGATGCCCAGGCGCCCGACCAGGCGCGCCTGCGCGTCGACCCAGTCCTCGACCGTGACGACCGGAAAGTCGGCGCCGTAGGAGCGCCCCGTGGCCGGATTCACGTGCATCGGCCCGGTCGAGCCGAAGCACGAACCGGGGTTGTTCACGCCGATGACGAAGAAACGATCGGTGTCCAGCGGCTTGCCGGGCCCGACGAGGTTGTCCCACCAGCCCGGCCTGCCAGCGGCGTCGATGCCCGCCACATGGTGGCTCGCATTGAGCGCGTGGCACACCAGCACGGCGTTGCTGCGGTCGCGGTTCAGCGCGCCGTAGGTCTCGTAAGTCAGCTGGTAGTTGGCCAGGCGCGCGCCGCTCTTCAGCGGCAACGGCTCGCTGAAGGGCATCGAATGCGCGGTGACCAGGCCGACCGAAGAACCCATGAACGAACAAACCGGCGCCGCTGCGAGGAAGGATCGCCGTTTCGGCGCGGCCTCTTTAGCGGCATTTGTTGAGCGCCCGCAAGCTGGTGCAAATCGGCGCTGATGCACACCAGTATAGCGACGCGAAGGTTCGGGTTGACGATTATTGGTCAGTCGACCAATAATGCGTCGCCATGCCGCGACCGTCACAACAGATCGACCAGGCCCTGCTGGCCAGCGGCCGCGCGTTGTTTGCGAGGACCGGCTGTGCCGGGCTGTCGGTGCGCGCCCTGGCCGAGCATGCCGGCGTCGCACCGGGCATGTTCCATTACCACTTCGCCAGCAAGGAGCAGTTCCTGCGCGCGCTGCTGTCGGGCCTGTACGAGCAGATGTACGCCTCGCTGGTGCGCGAAGCGGCGATCGAAGGCAGCCCGGTCGAACGGCTGCGCGCAGCCCTCGTGCTGCTGGCGCGCTTCGCACGCCAGCAGCGGCAGTTGCTCGCCCGGCTGTGGGCCGATGCCTGCGCGGGCGAGACGGTGGCGCGCGAGTTCTTCCAGCACAACATGCCGCGCCATGTGGGCGTGCTGATGGCGCTGCTGGGTGAAGGGCAGGCCACCGGTGCGCTGCGCAGCCTGCCGCCGCTGACGGCCTTCAGCTTCCTGATGGGCGCGGTGGCGCTGCCCTCGATCTTCGTCGCCGGCCTGGTCGACGCCGGCTTCGCGCCGCCCGGCGGCAAGGCCGCCTTCGACGCGCAGGTGATGTCCGACGCGGCGATCGAGGCGCGCATCGATCTGGCGCTCGCCGCGCTCGCGGCGACGCCGTCGAAGACAGGAGGAGGCCCGTCACGATGAACCGTCACCGCATCGGTGTGTTGTGGGCGGCCGCCACGCTGCTGCTGGCGGCCTGCGCCAAGCCGACCGACCCGGCGTGGGCCGGCTACGTCGAGGGCGATTACGTCTATGTCGCCGCGCCGATCGGCGGGGCGCTGGCCCAGCTGTCGGTGCAGCGCGGGCAGCAGGTGGCCAAGGATGCGCCGCTGTTCACGCTGGACAGCGCCGCCGAACGCGCGGCGCGCGAGGAAGCGGCGGCGCGCGAGCGCAGCGCGCGCGCGCAGGCCGCCAACACCGACAAGGGCCGGCGCGGCGACGAGATCGCGGTGTCCCAGGCGCAGCTCACCCAGGCGCGGGCGCAGGCGGCGCTGGCAGCCAGCGAGCTGGCGCGCACGCGGCAGCTCGTCGCGCAGAACTTCGTTTCGCCGTCCAAGCTCGACGATGCGATCGCCGCCGAACAGCAGGCCCGTGCCCGGGTCGGCGAACTCGAGGCCGCGCTGCGGGTCGCGCGGCTTCCGGCGCGGACGGACGAGCGAGCCGCCGCCGACGCGCAGGCCGATGCCGCACGAGCGGCACTCGCGCAGCAGCTGTGGCGCGAGGCGCAGAAGTCGCAACGCGCGCCGACAGACGCGCAGGTGGCCGACACGTTCTTCCGCGTCGGCGAATGGGTCAACGCCGGCCAGCCCGTGGTGTCGCTGCTCGCGCCGGGCGCGGTGCGCGCGCGCTTCTACGTGCCCGAGGCCGAACTCGGTGCGCTGAAGATCGGCCAGACCGTGCAGTTGCGCTGCGACGGCTGCGGCACGCCGATCGCCGCGCGCATCGACTTCATCGCGACGCAGGCAGAGTACACGCCGCCGGTGATCTACTCGAACGCGCAGCGCTCGCGTCTGGTCTTCATGGTCGAGGCGCGGCCCGACACGAAGGACGGCGCGCGCCTGAAGCCTGGGCAGCCGCTGGACGTCAAGCCAGCGGCCGGCGCATGAGCGAACCGCTGGCCATCGACGTCCGCGGGCTCACGAAGCGCTACGCAGGTCGCGCGGTGGTCGACGACGTGTCGCTGCAGGTGGGCGTGGGCCGCATCTGCGGTTTCCTGGGCCCCAACGGCAGCGGCAAGACGACGACGATCCGCATGTTGTGCGGCCTGCTCACGCCCGATGCCGGCCAGGGCACCTGCCTGGGCATGGACCTGCGCGCCGAGCCGATGCGCATCCGGCGCGAGGTCGGCTACATGACGCAGCGGTTCGGCCTGTACGAGGACCTGTCGATCCGCGAGAACCTGGATTTCATCGGGCGCCTGTACGAACTGCCGCGCCGGCGCGAGGCCGTCGATCGCACGCTCGAGCGGCTCGGGCTGGTCGCACGCCAGAAGCAGCTGGCCGGCACGCTGTCGGGCGGCTGGAAGCAGCGCCTCGCGCTCGCGGCCTGCCTGATGCACGAGCCCAGGCTGCTCCTGCTCGACGAGCCGACGGCCGGTGTCGACCCGAAGGCGCGGCGCGACTTCTGGGACGAGATCCACGCGCTCGCGGCCGAAGGCATCACGGTGCTGGTGTCGACGCACTACATGGACGAGGCCGAGCGTTGCCACGAGCTCGTCTACATCGCCTACGGCAAGGTGCTCGCGTGCGGCACCGAGGCCCAGATCGTGCGCGACGCAGCGCTCGTCGTCTGGGCGGTGCAGGGTGAGGGCCTGAACGCGCTCGTCGAGCCGCTGAAGGCCGCGCCCGGCGTGTTGTCGGTGGCCGCCTTCGGCAACGCGTTGCACGTGGCCGGTCAACAGGCAGCCGCGGTCGAAGCGGCGATCGCGCCGTGGCGCACGGCCACCGGCCTCGCGTGGCAGCGCGCGGATGCCAACCTGGAGGACGTCTTCATCAGCCTGATCGCTGCTGCCCCCGACAACTTCACGACCGATCGCAAGAAGGCCGCATGACACCGGACGAAGCCCAGCAAGCGCCGCGCAACCGGCTGCGCCGGGCCGCTGGCGTGGCCCCCCTGGGGGGGAACGGCAAAGCCGCTTGGGGGGGGTTCTCGCTCCAGCGCCTTCTCGCGGTCTTCATCAAGGAGTTCCAACAGATGCTGCGCGACCGGCTCACGTTCGCGATGGCGATCGGCGTGCCGATCCTGCAGCTCGTGCTGTTCGGGTATGCGATCAACACCGATCCGAAGGGCCTGCCCACGGTCCTGGTGACCGCCGACGCCGGGCCGCTGGCGCGCAGCCTGTCCTCGGCGCTGCAGAACACCGGCTACTTCAAGATCGTGCACGCCACGGCCAGCGAACACGAGGGTGCCGCCTGGATCGAGTCGGGCGACGCGCAGTTCATGGTCGTGATCCCGAACGACTTCTCGCAGCGGGTGATCCGCGGCGAGCAGCCCGCGGTGCTGGTGGAGGTCGACGCCACCGACCCGTCGGCCTCGGGCAACGCGATCGCGGCGCTGGGCAACCTGGCGGGCTCGGCGCTCGCGCATGAGCTCGCGGGCCCCTTGGCGCTGCTGCGCACCGGCGCGCCGCCGTTCGAGCTGCGCATCCACCGCCGCTACAACCCCGAGGGGCTGTCGCGCTACAACATCGTGCCGGGGCTGATCGGCACGATCCTGACCATGACGATGGTGATGCTCACCGGCCTGGCGATGACGCGCGAGCGCGAGCGCGGCACGATGGAGAACCTGCTGGCCACCCCGGTGCGGCCGTTCGAGGTGATGGCCGGCAAGATCCTGCCGTACATCGTGATCGGCTACGTCCAGCTGCTCGTGATCCTGGCGGCCGCGGCGCTGCTGTTCGAGGTGCCGATGGAGGGCAGCATGGTGCTGCTGCTGGCGATGATCGGCGTGTTCATGCTTGCCAACCTGGCGGTCGGATTCACCTTCAGCACGCTGGCGAAGAACCAGCTGCAGGCCATGCAGATGACGTTCTTCTTCTTCCTGCCCTCGATGCTGCTGTCGGGCTTCATGTTCCCGTTCCG
>Ga0209797_10000188_pt1 | contig 28488 bp, 17 predicted proteins | sample DOMMetBare3Fresh_2_FD_187472 | JGI IMG/M metagenome (GOLD analysis project Ga0209797, IMG submission 187472) | Wetland sediment microbial communities from St. Louis River estuary, USA, under dissolved organic matter induced mercury methylation -... | ecosystem: Environmental > Aquatic >... | reverse complement strand
ATCGCCAGCGCGAGGCGCGAGAACGCGACCTTCTTCTGGAACAGCGCGTGCGTGCCGATGGCGACGACGGGCGCCGCGCCCTGCAGCTGTTTCGCCACGGATTTCCTCTCCGCCGCGGAAAGGCCGCCGTTTACCATAAGGTCGGGCCCGTCGTCCGACCGCCCTATCGGTCTTGGTGTATTCGGCTTTGGTGGATCTGGATCCCGGGAGGGAAAGGACGTTGGTGCCGCAGACCTCATTCCTTCGCGTTGGTGTCAATATCCTCGGGGCCGTGGTGCTGGCGGCCTATCTGGTGCTTACGCTCCTGTCCTATGCGCAGGCACCTGCGCTGTGGCGGAACCATCCGGCCGCGCCCCACGCGATGGCGTTCTTCAGTGATCTCGCCACGAAGTTCCCGCTGGTCGGGCTCTCCAGCATGTTCGAGAGCAGCGCGGCCGTCATCATCAGCTACTGCGTGCCGGTTGGGATTGTGACGGTTGCCTGCATCGCGCTCGTGGTGATCCTCTATCGCCGCGAGCACACGCTGGATGCGAGCATGGCCGCGCTGTTGATGCGCTGGTCGATCGCATTCGCGGCCGTGAGCGTACTGGCGTTCCCGGTCTTCACCCAGGATTTCTGGCTGTCGATGGCCTGGGGCCGGATGGCCGCGGAGGGGACGAACCCCTACCACAATCTGTTCACCGACGAGACGCTGGTTGGCCTGCCGCTCGACCATTTTCCGATGGTCATGTCGTACGGGCCCGCCTGGGCAATCCTGTCGGCCATCCTGATGGCGGTGACCGGCAAAAGCGTGCTGGCGGCCGCAATCCTGTTCAAGGCGGTGTTGCTGGCGGCATGGCTTTGGTCTTTGCTGCTGATCGCGAGGATTGCGGCGGATCGGCCTGCGCTCGATCGCTGCCTCGCCATGACGGTGGCCGGTTGGATGCCGCTCGGGCTGCTGCAGACGGTCGCCGAAGGCCACAATGACATCTTCATGGTGTGGCTGGCGTTGCTTTGGCTGGCGCTCCTGGCGCAGGGCCGTTGGAGTGCGCCGGTCGCCCTGGTCGGATCGGCGCTGTCCAAGTATGTGACGGCCCCCTTGTTTCTCGTCGACACCATCGTGGCCTGGCGCCTGCACGGGCTGTCGTGGCGTCAGCTCATCCTGCGCCTGGTCGGGCCGGGTCTCCTGGGACTTGCGATCTTCGGCCTCTTCTTTCGATCGCCCGCCTTTTTCGATGGTACGCGGGTGATCAGCGAGTGGGAGTTCCTGCAGCCGCGTCACGCCATCGAGGCCGTCGAGCTTGGGCTCGGCATCTCGCTGGATCCGATTGATCACCTGATCACGGTCGGTTTTGTCCTCATCGTCATCTACTATCTGTTTGCGCTGGTGAAATCGCCAACGCATGACAATGCCCTGAAAGCCTCGCTTGCCATCATGTCCGCGATCTCGTTCGTGGCGATCGCACACCTCTGGCCGTGGTATCTGGTCTGGACGATTGCGCTGGCGGCCCTGGTGCCGCGGTGGTGGCTGGCGCGGTTCGTGATCGGGGTCGCGATCCTGGCGCCCTTCACATTGTCATTCTGGTGGGTTGAGCCGGTGAAGGATTCACGCGAATGGGCGTCCCTGGCGCTCTATGTTGTGGCCATCCTCTGGTGTGTCCTGACGCGGCCGCCGGCGGCCGCTACGCGCGACATCCGGCACGCTCCGGCGGCGGATCCGCTGGCCGCGCGCGATGGCTGATCGCTGGCGAATTGATCCGCTGCGGGACCACCGGCATACGGCCGATCTGCTCGGTTGCCGCCTTGCCTCATCGCGGGTAGGTTTCGGGCCCTACACGGACGGGCGTGGCCGTGCACGAGGGCGGAAAGGCTTGGCCGCGGCGTATCCATGATGAACAACGGCATTGCGGTCGTGCGCGACCGGCTGACGCAAAACCGTGCGGCGCTCTGGCTCGTGACCGTGCTCGGCGGGATCACAATCCATGTGATCGTTTGGCAGTTTTCGGAGCCGTCCGCCCTGTTCTCCGATTTCTACAAGGCCAACTGGCCGGCGGCCGAAACGCTCTGGGAGGATGGCCTGAGCGCCACCTGGCCGCTGACCGAGAAGGGCGGGTTTTCCAATCTGCCGGTCATTGGCTGGCTGTATGTGCCTTTCATTCTGGTCGGCGAAGAATGGGTCGGATGGGTTTGGTGGGGGCTTGGCGTCTGCGCTCTCCTTGCTGCGTGGGCGCTGCTGGTGCAAATAGCCAAGCTGGACCCACCGCGCGCCGCCTTGCTGCTGTTTTTGTTCCTGATCAGCGGACCGGTCGTCACCAGCTTGCGCGAAGGTCAGAGCTCGCATTTCATCCTGTTGTTCCTGGTGATCGGGCTGGCGCTCTGGCGCAGGAAGCACAATTACGCGGCCGGCCTCGCCTTCGGCGCCAGCGCCTTGATCAAGCTGCCGCTGCTGCTGCTTGGCGTCTATTTCATGCTGCGCCAGCGCTGGACCATCGTCGCCGGCGGTGCCACGATAATCGGTGTCGCGGCGTTGCTATCGCTGCTGCTGTTCGGGATCGACGGCAATATCGGCTGGTACCAGGAATGGGTGCAGCCGTTTCTCAACGCCTATATTCCGGCCTATAATGTCCAGTCGGTCGACGGATTCCTGGTTCGCTTAACAAAAGGCGAGGAGTTCCTGATTCACTGGGATCCGCCGCTTGAGCCGACGCTGTTTCACCGGATCGCGCGCTTTTTCATTTTGGCAGCCTTGTTCGGCGGATCGTTTTTCCTGATCTGGCGTGCCAATCGGCGTACCCCGAAGGCAGCGGGAGAGGGCGTGCCGAGCCGGCGCGACCTCTTGGAATTCGCGCTGATGATCAACCTTGCGCTGATCACGAGCCCGATCTCGTGGACACACTATTACGTGTGGTTTTTGCCGCTGTTTGCGCTCTATCTCGGCGGCCATCTGCCGCTTCCGGACGATGCCATTACGCGCGGCCTCATGCGCGCTGGGATGATCATCCAATCGGTGCCGGTCATCATCTGGTCGCCGATGGAGCCGAGCTGGTATGCAGCGATCCTGTCGCGCAGCCTGGTTTCGATCTGGCTTTTCGGAGCCTGCCTGATCTTTGCGGCGCTGGTGCGCGGCTTCTGGCGGGTTGAGACGGCAGCCGCCCCGCTGGCGGCGCAGGGGCATCCATGACACAGGCTACGGCGATCCCATCTCCAGCCGCGCTGACGCGCTATCTGGCGGTGTTCCTGCTGCTCAATGCCTTTGTGTTCAATGGCGTGCTGTGGCTCACGTCGCCGGAGCCCTACAAGGAGACGGTGCTGCAGCATACCTGGGACGTGCTGCGCGGCCGCGGCTGCGACGACTCCTGGGGGGTCATGTCGGTCTCGCTGAAATATGCGCAGGAGCGGCATACCGAGCCGCTCTATTCGGAGCTCTTTTTCGAGCGCAAGCTCAAGGTCCAATATCCGCCGTCGTCGCTGTTTGCCGTAGCAGGACTGCTATGGCTGGTCGGTCCGGAAGGGATCCGGACCGAGGAGTGCAAGGTTTACGATCTGCCAACGGTCACTGATGTCCTGGGCTGGTTGTTCATATTGATGTCGGCCGTGTCGGCGGCTGCGATCTTGGAGATCGGACTGCGCCAGAGGCAGGCGCCGCCCGCTTCGGGTTCCATGGTGGCGGCGCGTTTCGTGATCGTGCTGGCGTTGGCCTTGACCTTTTATCCGCTGGTGAAGGCTTACACGCTTGGCCAGATCCAGAACTGGCTCAATGGGCTGTTCGCGCTGGCGCTGCTGTGCTGGGTGACGGACAGGAAGGTGCCGAGCGGGGTTCTGATCGGCGTGATGGCGCTGGTGAAGCCGCACTACGGCCTGTTCATGCTGTGGGCGCTGTTGCGCCGCGAGTGGCGGTTCGCGACCGCCTTTGCGATCACGGGGGCAGTTGGCGTCGGCGCGTCGATCCTGGCCTACGGCTTTGCCAATCACGTCGACTATCTGAAGGTGCTGTTCTTCTTGGCGGAGCGTGGCGAGACCTTCTACCCGAACCAGTCCGTCAACGGGCTCCTCAACCGCGTGATGGTCCTGATCGATCCAGCGTCGTGGAACAGCCTCGATTTCAACGACAACGGATTCCCGCCGTTTAGCCCGCTCGTCTACGTCGGCACGCTGATTACTTCGATCGTGTTGGTGTCGGTGGCGCTGCTCCGGCGAGGTCGTGACGGCGATCCCGATCGCACGTTCGATTTCTGCACCATGGCGCTGAGCATCACGATCGCCTCGCCGATCGCCTGGGAGCATCACTACGGCACGATCTTCCCGGTCCTGGCCGTCGTGCTGGCGAGCGTGGTCGGGGATCGGCGGCGCCTCTTTCTGCTGATCGGCAGCTATGTCCTGATCAGCAACTTCATTCCCGTCACCAACCTGTTGGCGGCGAGCGTCCTGAATGTCGCGCAGTCCTATTTGTTCGCCGCGGCGATTGTCGTGCTCGTGCTCCTGCACACCGCGCGGCCGGGCTGGCAGCTCGCGCTCGCGCCGGCCGCAGAAAAAAAGATGGCCGTGCCCTGAACGATCAAGCTCAAGAGATCACCGGCAGCAGCAGGTGCGACGGCCGCGCGGTGTCGTGGAAGATCCGATGCACGGTCGTCCTGCTGCTGCAGATGTGATAGGGCACGTATTCCGCATCGGTCGCGCCGGCGACGCCGGTCGGCAGGTCGAGGCTCGCGATCTCGAGCGCGATGCGATGGCCTGTCCTGAACAGATTGGCGGTCGCGAGGATTTCGATCGCGTATTCGTTCACCTCGCCCGGAACGACGGGCTTCTGCGCCGCGCGGGTGAGCGGATGCCATGGCTTCCAGGGCTTCGAGCGTTTGGGATCGAGCGCGCGATGGGAGGCCTTGAGCCAGCCGCGGGTGATCTCGCGCTCGGGCAGGCCCGTCGGCAGATCGCGCTCGCCGGTGCGCACGGTCCGCACCGACACGTCAGGGCCGATGTCCTTGAGGATGACGATCCAGTTGGTGTCGTCCTGGTCGATGGCGGCAAAGAGATTGAGCACGATCGGGCCCGCGACCAACAGATCGTATGCGAGCGGCTCGCTGACATAGCGCAGCCGCTCGATCCGGCTCGTTTGCGTCGGCGGCATCTGCACGAACACGTCAGGCGGCTGGGTGTCGTCGACGCTTGAGGGCGTAAAGGGCTGAGGCGACAGGCGCTCCCAGGAATTGAGATAGAGCTTGGTCCACTGCGTGTCCGGCAGCGGCCAGTCGTCGGCGGTGCGCCAGGCGTTCTCGCCCATGACCCAGAACTTCACGCGCGGCTCGCGCATGATGCCGGTGTCGATGCCCTTGAGCCAGTGGTCGTGCCAGCGCAGGATTTCGTGGTGAAAGGAATGGAACGGCCGCTCGAGATGGCCGGGCCCCGTGAACATCAGCCTCTTCGGGGCCACGATATTGGCGAAATAGCTCTGCGCGCCGTTGAGATGGGTCTTGTACGTGTAGCCATACCAGCCCGAGCCGGTATAGGTCGGCACCTTGATCTGCGCGAACTCGGCTTCGCTCTTCTCGACCGCCGCCTCCGTGTCGTACGGATCGATCAGGAGATCGAAATAGGGCGGCATGTGCTGGCCCTTCTGCGCCAGCAGATTGTAGACGTGCGGATACATCTTGTAGTCGGGATTGGCCATCGCCGCGCGCCAGAGCGCCTCGCGCTCTGGCGGCAGCGTTCCGGGCTGGCCCTTCACCTGATGCATGGCCGAGAAGTGGCCGACGAGATAGCGGAACAGGTGGATGACGCCGCCCGGATATTCCTCGCGAAAACCACCCAGCACGCCATAGGCGCCGCGCGGATCGAACGGAAAGATCGCCTTGAGATGCGGCGGCTGCTGCTTGGCGACGTGCATCTGCTCGGCGCCGAAGCCCGAGATGCCGACCATGCCGACATTGCCGTCGCACCAGGGCTGTGCCGCGATCCATTCGATCAGGTCGTAGCTGTCGAACGTGCGTGCGCCGCCGCCTTCCGACTTGCCGACGCTGCGCGGCATGCCGATCACGTGCACGTAGCCGCGCGAGACGAAGAAGCGCGTGTCGCCGGTCTCCATCGGCCCGGTCCACAAGGGCGCCCAGGCCGGCTGCGGCGGGATCGCGTCCGCCATCTCGGGGCCCTGGAAATCCTTGTTGTAGATCGCGAACGCCAGCAGCGCGGGAAACTTCTCGGGCGAGTCGGGACGGTAGATGTCGACCGAGAGCTTGACGCCGTCGCGCATCGGCACCGCGACGTCCTTCTCGCAGATCATGGCAGGGTAGGTCGCGGGCCGGTCGTAGTCGGGCGGCGGCCGGTCGGCCGGTTGCAGGGCATGGAGGGCAGTTTCCGATTTCGTTGTCATTGTACCTCGTTATTGGGCTCGGACCCTCATCACGGCACGGCGGGAGTCCCCGCAGGGGAGAGGGTTGGGGTGAGGGGGTTCGAGCCCTCGATAGTTTGTAACCCCTCACCCCACCCCTCTCCCTATGGGAGAGGGAGCCGGCTGTGCCCGCGGCTCGGCCGTGCCTTCAACAAGCATATCGAGATCGAGCACGATATCGTCGTGCGGGATGCTGTCCTTCTCGTGGATATCGACCGACAGCAACGTGCCGGTCGCCGGGCAGCAATAGGCGCTCATGGCGAGCTGCTCGTGCAAGCGGATTGGCAGTGCGGCCGGCGGCTCCATCGGCACGGCGACAGCGCCCGCGCGCCAGCGGGTCGAGCCGGTCGAGAGAATGAAGCCAGCGGAGGAAACGACGTGCAGGCCGCGCGTGTCGCGCACGATAAAGAGCCGGCCGCCGATCGAGGCGATGCGCTCGCCGGTCGAAAAGCGATCGGGCTCCTCGCACAGCGTGCCGACGCGAGCACGCCGGATCGCCTCACGACGCTCCTTGGTGGCGGCGAGATCGACGCCCTTGCGGCCGATCACGACGCCATAGACCTCGGACGCGGCCGCGTCTGAGACGAGGGCGCGGCGCACGTCGGCAAGGACAGCATCCGGCTCGCGCTCGAGCGGATCGCCGAAGCCGCCGCCGCCCTGCCAGCTCACCGCGAACACGTCGCCACGCTTCATGCGAATGAGGCCGGGCTTGGGGCCGAACGTCTCCCAGGCAACGTCGTCGTGCAGGATGCCGTCCGTCGCGGCCTGCTCGCCCCAGCGCTGGACCACGGTCGCGCCCGGATAGCCGCCGAACAGGCCGGCGGTGTTCGGCACCTCGGCGCCATGGGTCATGATCAGAGCGTCGGCCGCCTCGATGCCGCCGAGCGTGATCGCGACCTCCGCGGACAGGCCGCCGCGATAGGTGCCGGCGCCGCCGGTGTCGCGCGCGAGCCGACGATAGAAATAGAACAGCGGCACCGCCTGCTCGTTGCGCTCGACGTCGGCGATGCAGGGCACCGGGCAGTTGTTCGGACCGCCGCCGTCGTAGCCGTCCTTGCTGGCGAAGGCCGCATAGCCGCCGGCGAGAGGGTCCATGAGGTGCAGTCCGAACGGCTCGCCGTACTGGTTGATGCCGCCGAGATTGAACGTCGCCATGGTGCCGTCGCTCACCGCCTGCACGCGCTCGCGATAGCGCTCGGAGCAGGCGAGCAGCCGGTTGAGCGCGAGCGACACCGCGTTCGACACCACCCAGATCGCCTCGACGGTGGCGGCGCCGACCGGCGCCGGATAGGTCGCGGTGCAGATCAGGCCGTCGGGCGCCACGATCTCGACCGTGCGCAGGATGCCCTGGTTCCAGGGAATGTCATAGGCGAGCATCGGCAGCAGCGAGCCGGTGACGGCACCGACGAGGCCGGAGCGGGTGCAATTGACGAAGCCAGGCGCCTGCTTGCTCGAGCCGGAGAAATCGAAGGTGAGCCGCTCGCCGCGTTTGGTGAGATGCAGGTCGAGCTTGTAGAGCGAGTTGGTATGGCCGTCGTGCTCGAGGAAATCGGTGGCGTGGAACTCGCCGTCGGGCAGCTCGGCAAGGCGCGCGCGCATGCGCTGCTCGGATGCCGCGATCATCCGATGCATTACCTCGACCACGGTCGCGGCGCCGTAGCGCCCCATCAGCTCGTCCATGCGCTGGCGCGCCACGTTGATGGTGGCGATGAAGGCGCGGAAATCGAGGCCGAGCTGGGCCGGCAGCCGCGTCGCGGTGAGGATCATCTCCAAAATGTCCTCGCGCAGCTCGCCCTGCTCGACCAGCTTGACGCAGGGAATGCGCAAGCCCTCCTGGCGCGCGTCGCGCGCCTTCGGCGACCAGCTCGCGAAATCCATGCCGCCGATGTCGGTGACGTGGCATTCGACCCCGGCCCAGGCGACGATCTCGCCGTCGGCGAAGATCGGGCCGGTGAGCTGCACGTCGTTCTGGTGCAGCGCGCCGACGAACGGATCGTTGCCGCAGAACATGTCGCCGTCGCGCACGGAAAGGTGCGACCGCCGCGCGATGGCGCGAATGAGATGGCCCACGACCGAGGCCTGGAACGAGACCTGCAGCCCCATCGAGGCGAACGAGCCGTCGGGCAGGAACAGGCCGGTGAAGAAGTCGGAGGCCTCCGTCACGGTGGGTGAGCCCGACACGCTCTGCAGCGCGATGCGCATCTCCTCGGTGATGGCGAGCAGGCGCGAGCGCACGACCTCGTAAGTGACCGCGTTGATGGCGCTGGTCTTGCGCGCGTGCGTCTTGGCTTTTTTTCGAGGCGATGTCATCGCGCGACGCTCACATGCAGGTTGCCGTCCTTGTCGGCGCGGGCGACGCCGCGCGGCGGCACGACCACGCTCTGGCCGGGAAACTCGATGATCGCCGGTCCCGCCACGCGGCTGCCGGGCGGCGGGAAGGTGGTGCGGTAGATCGCGGTGTCGACCGGCTTAGCCGGATCGTCGAACACGACGCGGCGGCGGCCCGACTTCCGCAACGGCTCGCCCCTGGCCTTGCTGGCGGGCGGCGGCAGCAGGCCTTGTCCGATGGCGCGGGCGCTGAGGATCTCGAAGCCGGCGCGGGCATAGGTGGCGCCGCGGCCGAACAGAGATTCGTACTGGCGCTCGAAACGCGCCACGGCCGCTTCGAACGCGCGCTCGTTGAACGGGCCGCGCGCGATCGCGATATCGAGCGCGTTGGTCTGGCCGCGATAGCGGATGGCGAGCATGCGCTCGACGCTGACGGTTCCGCGCGCGCCCGCGGCACCGAGCCCGTCCCGCACGTCCGCCTCGAGCGACACGAGCGCGTCGTGCACGGCCTGGAGCGCGGAAGCCGCCGGCAGCGCGTCCGAGGCGACGCGCAGGTAGACCGGCTGCTCGCGGGTAAGCCCCAGGCTCGAATTGGCGCAGCCGAACGCCGACTGCGCGGTCGCCGCCGCCGGCACCACGAAGCTGCCTAGCCCGAGCTCGCGCACCAGCGCCCAGGCATGCGAGGGGCCGGCGCCGCCATTGGCGAAGAACGTGAACTCGCGCGGATCGTGGCCGCGCTCGATGGTGGAGCGGCGCAACAGGTCCGCCATGCGGGCATCGAGCACCTCGCGGATGCCCCAGGCCGCCTCCGTGACGCTCATGCCGAGCGGCTTTGCCACCTTGTCGGCGATCGCGCGCTGCGCGGCCTCGACGTCGAGCGCCATCGTGCCGCCGAGAAAGTTGTCGGGATCGAGCACGCCGAGGATCAGGTCGGCGTCGGTCGCGGTCGGCTCGATGCCGCCGCGGCCGTAGCAGGCGGGGCCCGGACTGGCGCCGGCGCTCTGCGGGCCGACCGTGAGGTTGCCGAACCGCACCGCCGCGATCGAGCCGCCGCCCGCGCCGATCGAGGCGACGTCGATCGAGGGCACCCGGATGTCGGCGCCCGCGACCGTGATCTCGCGGCGCATCAAGGGCCGGCCGTCCACCACCACGCCGACGTCGAAGCTGGTGCCGCCGATGTCGGTGATCAGGAGGTTCTCGGCGCCGATGCGTGTGCCGATCGCGAGCGAGCCGATGACGCCGGCCGCCGGGCCCGAGAACAGCGCGAAGGCCGGCCGGTCGTTGAGCACTCCGGTCGGCAGCACGCCGCCCGCGTTGGTCATCATCAGGATCGGCACCTGCATGCCGGCCCCGCGCAAGGTCTGTTCGAGCCGCGCCAGGTAGCGGCCGGCGATCGGCCCAAGCGCCGCATTGGCGGCCGCCGTCGACATGCGGCCGTACTCGCCGACGACCGAGGAGATCTCGTGCGACACGGTGAGGAAGACGCCCGGCAGCTCCTGTTCGACGAGCTCCTTCAGGCGCAGCTCATGCGTCGGATTGGCGGTCGACCACAGCGTGCAGATCGCGACCGCCTCGATCCCTTGCGCCTTGAGCGCGCGCAACTGCTCGCGCGCCTGCGCCTCGTCGAGCGGAGCAACCACGTTGCCGTTGGCGTCGATGCGCTCGCTCACCTCGATCACGCGCTCGCGTGGAACGATCGGCAGGTGGCGGTTGTGCAGGAAGTAGTCGGTGACCTCGGTGTCGCTCAAGCCCGCGGTCTGGCGGCGCATGCGGCCGATCTCGAGCGTATCGCCGAAGCCCTGCGTGGTCACGATCGCGGTCCGGGCGGCGCGCCCGGTCAGCAGCGCGTTGAGCGACACCGTCGTGCCGTGGCCGAACCGCTTGATGCGCGCGCAGAACGCGCCGAAGGCGAGGTCGTAGGAACGCGCCGCGAGCTCGAGCGCCGCGATGACGCCGCCCATGACGTCGGCCGTCGTCGGCGCCTTGAACACGCGCGCCTCGCCGCCGCCGTCGGCGACCCACAGATCCGTGAAGGTGCCGCCCACATCGGTCCCGACAAAGAACGTCATACCTTATCTGGCCCCGTCGTCGGCGCGCAGCCAACGCCGCGCCAGGACACGGTTGAGCAAGTCGTTGTCGATGTGGGGCAGCACGGTCTCCTCAAACGCGCGCCGGACTTGGGCGTATTCGACCGCGCAGTCCTCGATGCGGGAGCGCGGCAGCAGCCCGCCGCCCGCGAGGTCGCGGAAGGTCTCGGGCTGGCCGCCATAGGCAATGCAGAGCGTGTTGTAATAGCGCTGCGCGGGCGTGCCGTGCGTGTCGTAGTAGGTCGGCGGGCGGCTGATCGCCGCCTTGAACCACTTGTAGGCCGCCCCCTTGATCGTGGTGCGGGCCACGTCGGGGCCGAATTGCAGCATCACGAAGGTCGCGATCTGGTCGGCAGCGTCCTCCTCGTGGCCGAGGATGGCAATATCGAGAAGGTGGAACACGGCGTGGCCGAGCTCATGCAGCACCGTGCTCAGGAAGGAGCCGACGAAAATCTCCTCTCGCGTGAAGCCCGGCAGCATGTCCGGCTCCGCCGCATGGCGCGCGAACAGATTGACGTACTGATAGCAGATGGTGATCGTCGACGTCGTCGTCGAATAAAAGGCGTTCTCGGCGCTGCGTGGCGGGCACTCATCGGTGACGATGCGCAGCGTCTGCGGCAGCTTGAGTGGCGACAGGAACTGGACCAGGTCCTCGAGTGTCCGCCGGCTCATCAGCCGTTCGCGTATCGCGATATTTTCGGTCTGCACGGCTGGGCCATACTCGAACTCGATGCTGCCGACGAGCTGCGGCTGCGCCAGAGCCGGCGCGGCCGTCATGACGATCAGAGCAAGGATCACGATCGCGAAGCTTCGAACCATGATCAGCGTCCATCGTCTGGCCGCAGCCAGTCCATCGATCGTACTTTGGCGAGCTTGGCCTCATCCACATGCCGCCTGATGTAGCGGTCGAAGGACTTGCGGACGGCCTCGGATTCCTGCCGGCAGGCGGCCCGGCGCGAGCGGGGCAGCGGCGTGAATCGATCGTCAACGTCGACCAGCTCGTTGAAGGTCGCCGGGTCGCCACCGTAGGCGATGCAGATGGTGTTGTAGTTACGCTGGGCGGCGGTGCTGCGGACATCGGCAGGGGAAGCATCGGAGCCGAAGATGGCGATTGCTCCGAAGAACAGGTGCGTGCCGCGGACGGTTCGCAGCGCCACCTCCTTGCCGAATTGCAGCATGATGAATGCGGCCAGGTTGTCGGCGGCGTCGGCAACGCGGCCCCAGATCGGCACGTTGAGGACATCGAACACGCCGCGCGCCACTTCGTGCAGCAGCTCCTGCACGAACGCGCCGGCGATCATGTCGGGCCGTAGCGGTCCGTAGGCGATCCGCTCGATCTCCTCGATATACTCGTAGCAGACGACAACCGGCCCGCCCGGTTGGAAGCGGACCGTCGCGGACCCGCATTGGTCGAGCTTTACGGTGAGCTTGCGGGGCAGGTTCAGCGGTGAAAGGAATTGCTGCAGGTCTTCCAGCACTTGGCGTTTCTTCAGCCGCTCGTAGATCGGCCGCAGCGCCGGCTCGCTCGGCACCATATACGTGATCTCGACCTGGGATAGGCGCAGATCTTGTGCCAAGAGCGCGTGATCGGACAGCATCGGCATGATGGCGCATGCGAGTGCCGCCGCGGCGACCGTCCTTCTCATCGGCGTTATTCCTACCAGCCGCGTTGCGGGGCATGATAACGGCCGGTCATCGTGCTTACAACAACGCCGACTGCCGGCAGCCGGACGCGCACGGCGCTACCGGGCGAGCTTGTCCTGCGATAGGGTAGCGCTGTCATGGAAGGATAGTGTGTCATGCTGCGGTTGCTGCAAGAGGCTCGACATCTCGCCTGTGTGAGCCTCGGGCTCCTCCTGGTGCCGGCGAGCGGGCAGGCCCAATCGGTCGAAGCCTTCTACCGCGGCAAGACGCTGAGCATGGTGATCGGCTATCCGACCGGCGGCAGCAACGATATCTACGCCCGCTCGGTCGCGCGCCACATCGGCAAGCATATCCCCGGCAACCCGACCGTGGTGCCGCGCAACATGCCGGGCGGCGGGAGCCTGATTGCCGCCAACCACGTCTTCAACGTGGCGCCCAAGGACGGCACCACGCTTGCCCTGATCGCGGCGACGATCCCGCTGGAAGAGCGGCTCGGCGTGCCCAACGTGATGTTCAAGTCGGCCGCGTTCAACTGGATCGGCCGGGTTGCGGCGGGCGTGAACATGACGTTCGTGATGAGCTCAGTGCCGGTGAAGACCATTCAGGATACATTCACGCGCGAGGTGGTGTTGGGCGCGAGCGGGCGCAGCTCCACGGTTGCGATCTATCCGGCGGTGCTGAGCAACGTGATCGGAACCAAGTTCAAGCTGGTCATGGGCTATCAGAGCTCGAACACGGCGATGCTGGCGATGGAACGCGGCGAGGTCGAGGGCCATTCGACCAGCCTTGAGATCGTGCGGGCGGTTCATCCCGAGTGGCTCAGCGAGAAGAAGGTCACCGTGCTGGTCCAGTACGCGCTCAAGCGCCATCCCGAGCTCCCGGACGTTCCGATGTCCTGGGAGCTTGGCCGCAATGACGACGAGAAGCAGATCCTGCGGATCGTGGCCAATGCAACCGAGGTCGGCAAGATGATCCTCTCGACGCCCGACACGCCGCCAGAGCGTATCACGGCGCTGCGCCGCGCCTTCGATGCGACCATGCAGGACCCGGCTTTCGTGGCCGAGTTGAAGGCGCAGCGCGTGGAGCTCGCCCCGATGCCGGGCGAGGAATTGCAGAAGCTCGTGGCGGAGGTCGGGGCGGTCGCGCCGGCGGTGATCGACAAGGTCAGGGCGATCTATCCGTTGAATTGAAGGCCGTGCTATTCTGACTTGCACTATGAACGAGGCGTGTAGGGTGGGCAAAGGCGCTGGCACTACCTCTCGGAAGGTGCAGGCTATCGTGCGCCGTGCCCACCAGCCGAACCCGCACGAGTGGCGCAATTCCAGGTGGGCACGGCGCACGATAGGATTTTCGAGTGGCGGGGCAATGCTCCCGCCTTTGCCCACCCTACAAGGTTCGTGATTTTTGACGCGGAGGAAGAGCTGTGACGCGATGGACCGCAGGCGCTTTCGTGCTCGCCGTCGCTTGCATTCCGACCGCCGCCGTCGCTCAGTCGGTCGAGAGCTTCTATCGCGGCAAGTCCATCAACGTAATCATCGGCTATCCGCCGGCCGGCGCCAACGATTTCTACGCGCGCGCGGTTGCCCGCCACATCGGCAAGCGCATTCCGGGCAACCCGACGGTGGTGCCGCGCAACATGCCGGGCGGCGGCAGCCTGCTGGCCGCCAACCACATCTTCAACGTCGCGCCCAAGGACGGCACCACGCTCGGCCTGATCGTGCCGACCGCGCCGCTCGAGGAAAAGCTCGGCGCCGCCAACGTCCGCTTCAAGGCGGCCGAGTTCAACTGGATCGGACGGCTGGCCGCGACCCCGAACGTGACCTTTACGAATGCATCGTCGGCGGTGAAGACCATCCAGGATGCGATGCAGCGCGAGGCCGTGCTGGGCGCCACCGGGCGCAGCTCGACGGTCGCGATCTATCCGACCATGCTGAACCACCTGATCGGCACCAAGTTCAAGCTGGTCATGGGTTACGCCGGATCGGCGGAAGCCATGCTCGCCGCGGAGCGGGGCGAGGTGGAAGGGCATTCGACCACCTGGGAAGGCGTGAAGTCCCGGGCGGCCCGGCAACTGCGCGACAAGACCATCAACATCCTGGTGCAATACGGCCTCAAGCGCCATCCCGAGCTGCCCGACATTCCGACCTCGGTCGAGCTCGGCCGCAATGCCGAGGAGGTGCAGGCGCTGCGCGTCTTCGCCAATGCGACCGATGTCGGGCGCTTCATTCTCTCCACGCCCGACACGCCTGCGGAGCGCATTCAAGCCTTGCGCCGCGCCTTCGACGCCATGGTCAAGGACCCCGAGTTCATCGCCGACCTTGACGCGCAGAAGCTCGACCTTGGGCCGCTCGCCGGCGAGGAGCTGCAGAAGCTGATCGAGGAGGTCGCCAATGTGCCGCCAGCGATCCTCGACAAGGTGCGGGGGCTCTACCCGGTGAACTAGGGTGGCCGGCCGCGAATATCCATGCGATAGCTGGCGCAGAGAAAGCGAGGCGGGGGAAGCATGGACGATATCGCGGCAGCGGCAAAGCGGAGCGCTCTCGGCAGCGAGCCGCGGCTTGATCTGCAGGAGCACATCGCCGACCTCGAAGCCAAGGGCCTCCTGGTGCGGATCGATCATCCGGTCAACAAGGACACCGAGCTGCACCCGCTGGTGCGCCTGCAGTTCATCGGCGGCATCCCGGAGGCGGAGCGGCGCGTCTTCATGTTCACCAATGTGGTCGATGCGGCCGGGCGGCGCTACGACATGCCGGTCGTGGTCGGTTCGATCGCGGCCTCGGCGCAAGTCTATTCGCTCGGCATGCGGCGGCCGGTGGAGGAGATCGGCGCCGCCTGGATCGACGCCATCGCGCATCCGATCCCGCCGGTGCGGGTCAATGCACCGCGCTGCCAGGAGGTCGTCATCATGGGTGAGGAGCTGCGCCGGCCGGACGGCGGGCTCAAGCTCCTCCCGGTGCCGGTGTCGACGCCGGGCTTCGACTCGGCGCCGTACCTGACCGCGACCTTCTGCGTCACCAAGGACCCCGACACCGGCATCCAGAACGGCGGCACCTACCGGGCCGCGCTGAAGGCGACCGATCGCGCGGTGGTGCGCATGGTGGCGCGCGCGGGCGGCGCCGGCGGCTATCAGCACTGGGTCAAGTATAACAAGCGCAAACAGCCGATGCCGATCGCGATCGTGGTGGGCGCCGCGCCGGTCGTGATGTTCACCGGCGCGCAGAAGCTGGAAGAGAATTTCGACGAGCTCGGCGTCGCGGGCGGGCTCGCCGGCCGCGCCATTCCGGTGACCAAATGCGTGACCATCGATCTCGACGTGCCGGCCGACGCCGAGATCGTGATCGAGGGCTTGATCGACCCCGAGAAGCTCGAGCCGGAGGCGCCGTTCGGGGAAAGCAACGGCTATGTGGCGCTCGAAGCCTTCAACATGCCCATGCAGGTGACCGCGATCACGCATCGGCGCAAGCCGGTATTCGCGTCGATCATCAGCCAGGTGACGCCGTCAGAGTCGAGCCTGGTCAAGAAGGTCGCCTACGAGCCGATGTATCTCGCGCATCTGCGCGACACGCTGTCGATCAAGGGCGTCAAGCGCGTCGCCATGCACGAGCCGCTCACCAACCTGCGGCCGGTGATCTTCGTGCAATATGCCGCCGGCACGCCGCGCACCGAAGTCTGGCGCGGGCTGCACGGCGCCGGCAGCCTCAATGCCATTGCGGGCAAGATTCTCATCGCGGTGAGCGAGGACATCGACCCGGACAATCTCGACGCCGTGATGTGGGCGATCGGCTATCGCTGCAATCCGGTCGAGGACGTGCACATCTCGCCCTATCATGGCGGCGTGCAGGGCGCGCAATACGGCGATCGCGGGCTTGGCTCCAAGCTGCTGATCGATGCCACCATGAAGGGCCCGATGGCGCCGCTGGCTTTGCCCAAGAAGGAGTTCATGGAACGCGCCCAGGCGCTGTGGGCTGAGCTCGGCCTGCCGCCGATCACCGTCAAGCAGCCCTGGCATGGCTATTCGCTCGGCGACTGGACCGAGCGCTGGGATACGTGGGCGCAGCGCGCGGTGAGCGGCCAATGGGAAGAGACCGGACGCGAGACGCTGGCGCGCCAGCGCTCAGGCCTCAAGCCCGAGACGCCCGCCCGCAGGGTGAAGGAATAGCTGCTTCGCTCAAATCCGTAATCTCACGCAAGCGCTGAGGCATGCACATCTCTCATAGCAAAACGACGGGCCTCTCCGCTCCCCTCCCTCCGCGAGCACTTGCGAGCGGTGGGGAGGGGTCGGGGGTGGGGGGACTCTTTGAGATTCTTCGCAGCGCCCCCCCACCCGGCGCGACGCCTTCGGCGCCGCGCCACCCTCCCCGCCGCTGCGCGGGGGGAGGGATGGTGCTTGTGGCGCGGTCGCGCCCATATCAGAGACGCTGGCATGTAGCGCTTACTCGGAGCGACTACTCCGTTTCCATCGAAAGAAAACAATGAAGCCGCCGCCCTTCGCCTATCACGATCCGACCACGATCGAGGAAGCCGCCGATCTCCTCGGCCGGCTCGACAACGCCGTGCCGCTCGCGGGCGGGCAATCCTTGATTCCGATGCTTAATTTCCGCGTGGTGGCGCCCGATCACCTGGTCGACCTCAACCGGGTGGCGGGGCTCTCTTACATCACGATCGCGGACGGCGCCGGCCGCTTCGGCGCGATGACGCGCCAGCGCGAGATCGAGTTCTCCGCCGACGTGGCGAAGGCGTTCCCGGTGCTGCACGCCGCGCTCAAGCACGTCGGCCATCGCCAGACGCGCAACCGCGGCACCATCGGCGGCTCGCTCTGCCACCTCGATCCGTCGGCCGAGCTTGTCAACATGGCGGCGCTGCATGACGGTGTGCTGGAGGCGATAGGCCGCGGCCACCGCCGGCACGTCAAGATCGCGGACTGGGTGCGCGGGATCATGACCAACGCGCTCGAGCCGGGCGAGATCCTCACCAACGTCGAGCTCAAGGCCTGGCCATCCGGCCATGGCCATGCGTTCGAGGAATTCGCGCGCCGGCACGGCGACTTCGCGATCGCGGCGGTCGGCTGCCTGCTCACGCTTGAAGCCAATGGCACGATCGGGCGGGTGGCGCTGTGCGTGTCGGGGCTTTGCCCCGCGCCGATGCGGGTCGAGACGGCCGAGCGCCTGCTGGTGGGTGCCAAGCCCTCGCACGAAGCCTTCCGCGCCGCCGCGATCGAGGCGGAGGCGATCGACGCCATGAGCGACGCCTACGTCACCGCCGCCTATCGCAAGCATCTCGCCCGCGTCTTGACCTATCGGGCGCTGGAGCGGGCGGTCGCGCGCGCGCAGCCGGGAGGGCAACGCTGATGGGTTGGTTCGGCACCAGCGTCAAGCGCAAGGAGGACCCGGCCTTTCTCACCGGCCGCGGGCGCTATATCGACGACATCGCGCTCGCCGGCATGCTGCACGCGGCGGTGCTGCGCAGCCCGCACGGCCATGCCGCGATCGGCGGCATCGACAAGCGTGCCGCGCTTGGCCTTCCGGGCGTGCATGCGGTGTTCACCCATGCCGACCTGCCGGAATCGATGCGGCGGCAGACCGTGCCGCTGCTGGTGCCGAGCCCCACCATCAAGCAGGCGCTGATGCCGTATTGCCTCGCCAAGGACGAAGTCTGTTTCGTCGGCGAGCCGATCGCGATCGTGGTCGCCGATAACCGCTACATCGCCGAGGACGCGGCTGCGCTGGTCGAGATCGACTTCGAGCCGCTGCCCGCCGTCTCCGATTGCGCCAAGGGGCTCAAGGCCGGCGCGCCGCTCGCGCATCGCAACTCCCCCAACAATCTCGGCGCCTTCATCCCGATCAATGTCGGCAACACCGATACGGCCTTCGCGCAGGCCGCGCACGTGTTCCGCGAGCAGATCTTCCAGCATCGTGGCGGTCCGTTCTTCATTGAGTGCCGCGGCATGATCGCGGCGCCGGACGCGGTGAGCGATACGCTCACGATCTACGTATCCTCACAGGGGCCGCACCGGCACAAGCGCGTGCTGCTCGACCTGATGGAGTGGGCCGATCATCAGCTGCGCATTGTGACGCCCGACGTGGGCGGCGGCTTCGGACCGAAGGGCAGCTTCTACGCCGAGTACGGCGCGCTCGCCGCTGCGGCGCTCGCCATGCGCCGCCCGATCAAGTGGATCGAGGACCGGCACGAGAATTTCCTCTCGACCCAGCAGGAGCGCGACCAGTACTGGGACGTCGAGATCGCGGTCGACGCGCAAGCGCGCATTCTCGGGCTGCGCGGCTCGCTCACCCACGACGCCGGCGCCTATTTGCCGTGGGGCGTAGTGCTGCCCTGGATCGCCGCGACCTCGGTGCCGGGGCCTTATGTGATCCGCAATTTCCATCTCGACGTGTCGGTCGCGTTCACCAACAAGGTGCCCACTTCACCGGTGCGCGGCGCGGGCCGGCCGGAGGCCGCCGTGGTGATGGAACGCCTGATGGATCGCGTCGCGCGCGAGCTCAAGCTCGATCGCGCCGAGGTGCGGCGGCGCAACTTCATCACGCCCGAGCAGATGCCCTACAAGGTCGGGATCATCTTCCGGGACGGCCGCCCGGTGACCTACGACAGCGGCGACTATCCGGTCTGCCAGCGCGATGCGCTCGCGGCCGTCGACTACGAGGGCTTCCGCGCCCGGCAGGAGCAGGCGCGCAAAGAGGGGCGCTATATCGGGATCGGCATCGGCAACGCGGTCGAGGCCACCGGGCTCGGCCCCTACGAGAGCGCGACCGTGCGCGTGTCGACGAGCGGTAAGCTCACGGTCTATACCGGGGCCACGCCGCAGGGCCAGTCGCACAAGACCACGCTGGCGCAGATTGCCGCCGATCATTTCGGCTGCACGCCGGACGACATCACGATCGTCACCGGCGATACCGCCGCCACCGGCCTGGGCGTCGGCTCGTTTGCGGCGCGCACCGCGGTCAATGCCGGCTCGTCCGTGCATCTGGCGTCAGGGCTGGTGGCGCAGAAGATCAAGCAGTTCGCAGCGCAGATGATGGAGGTCGCGGAGCAGGACGTGGTGCTGGAGAACGGCTACGCCAAGGTCGCGGGCTCCGATGTGAAGCGCAGCTTCCGCGAGGTGTCGGCGGTCGCGGTCGGCATGCCGGGCTTCTCGATGGCGGGCGGGCCCTTGCCCGGCCTCGAGGCAACCAGCCATTTCACCCCGGATCAGTCGACCTATTCGAATGGCACCCATGTGGCGGAAGTCGAGGTCGATATCGAGACCGGACACGTGACGGTCACGCGCTATCTTCTGATGCACGACTGCGGCACCGTCATCAATCCGATGGTGGTCGAGGGCCAGATCGTCGGCGGCGTTGTGCACGGTGTCGGCAATGCGTTCTTCGAGCGCATGATCTACGATGACCAGGCGCAGCCGCTGTCGACGCATTTCGGCGAATATCTTCTTCCCCTCGCGACCGACTCTCCGAACGTCGAAGTGCTGCACATGGAGACGCCGAGTCCGCTCAATCCGCTCGGGCTGAAGGGAGCCGGAGAGGGCGGCACCATCGCGGCGATCGCCGCGCTGCTCTCGGCGGTCGAGAATGCGCTCGAGCCGTTCGGCGTGCATATCGCGGAGGCGCCGATCACGCCGCAGCGGATCGTGGAGCTTCTCGGCGAAGCCGCGCGCGGCCGCACGCGCTGAGCGCCGTCAGGGTGGCCAACCGCGCGGACCGACGCTACACCCTAATCTCGCTGGAAATGAACCGGGAGGCCAAGTGCTGGCCGTTTATCCGCCTCATCCTGAGGAGGGCGCACGCACATGCGCATTAGGGAGACGCAATCATCGCGTGGCGCCCGTCTCGAAGGATGGGGCGGCCTATGGTTCGAGACGCCGCGCACGAGGTTGCGGAAGCTGGATAGGTCCAAGATCGCGGCTCCTCACCATGAGGCCGGGAGGCGCCGCTGAAACGCGTCAACGTGTTGCATTTTTCGCCGTTTTCCGCGAATTGTGGCCCCGGATTGAAACTTTCGCCTTGAATTGATGTTGTCGTTGCGGCGGACTTGCAATCTCGCGCCTTGGACGATGTCATGAAACTCTTCGAGTGCCAGCATTGCGGGCAGCCGCTCTACTTCGAGAATATCCGCTGCGAGAGCTGCGGGCGTGCGCTCGGCTATTTGCCGTCGAAGGAAGCCATCTCCGCGCTGGAGCCGGACGGGAATGGGGACAAGCAGATCTGGAAGGCGCTGGCGGATCCAAAAGCGCGCTACCGATATTGTGCCAACGCCCAGCACGGCGTCTGCAACTGGCTGATCCGCGCGGATACGCCGGAGGAGTTTTGTCTCGCTTGCCGCCACAATCGAACGATCCCAAATCTGTCGGCATCCGAGAACCTCGCCAACTGGCAGAGGATCGAGATCGCGAAGCACCGGCTGTTCTACACCCTGCTCAAGCTGCGCCTGCCGCTGGCGACGCGCACTGAAGATCCCGATGGTCTCGCGTTCGACTTCCTGGCGGCGCCCGCCGAAGGCGTGCAGACCGCGGCACCGGTGCTGACCGGCCACAACAGCGGGTTGATCACGATCAATCTGGCGGAAGCCGACGATGCGGAGCGGGAGCGCCAGCGGAGCAATATGGGCGAGCCCTATCGCACCCTGCTTGGCCACTTCCGGCATGAGATCGCCCACTATTATTGGGAGCGGCTGGTGGCACGGTCACCGTTGCTGGAGAAGTTTCGGGAGGTCTTTGGCGATGAGCGCCAGGACTACGCTGAAGCCCTGCAGCGGCATTATGCGGCGGGGCCGCCCGCCGATTGGCACGAGCGCTTCGTCTCCGCCTATGCCAGCGGGCATCCGTGGGAGGATTTCGCCGAGACGTGGGCCCATTACTTTCACATGGTCGACACGCTGGAGACCGCGTCCGAGTTCGGGCTTCGAGTCCGGCCGCGGGTCAGCATGGGCGCCGAGCTTGCCACCGTGATCGACTTCGATCCGCATGCGGCATCGATCGGCCGGATCGTCATGGCCTGGCTGCCGCTCACTTTCGCCGCCAATTCGCTCAACCGTAGCATGGGCCTGCATGACCTTTATCCGTTCGTGCTGACGACTCCCGTCATAGGAAAGCTCGCTTTCGTTCACGAGTGTATCCACCCGGCGGCAAGCCAACAGGCCGCCGGGGCAAAGGGCGCATTGCGCGCGGTCCTGGACGGGCTCAAGCGGGCCGTGGGAACACCCCGGTCCCCATAGCCCGCCAGGGGCTTGTTCAAAGACTTGCTCAATTGAACATAGCGCTTGGTCGGAACCCCAGTATGATGAGGCATGCGCTCGCCATGCGGCCCGAAAATTGCATGGTCCAGCGTCGGCCTTTTTGCGTGGTAGGGGTATGTCAATTCTCGTCAATCTCCAGCATGTCACCAAATACGAGTATGATCGTCCTGTCGGTCTTGGACCCCAGGTCATCCGGCTTCGGCCCGCGCCCCATTCCCGCACGTCGATCGTGAGCTATTCGCTCAAGGTCAATCCGGCCGAGCACTTCATCAATTGGCAGCAGGATCCGAATGGAAACTGGAACGCTCGCTATGTCTTCCCGGAGAAGACCCGAGAGTTCTCGATAGCGGTCGATCTGCTCGCCGATCTTGCGGTGGTCAATCCCTTCGACTTCTTTGTCGAGCCGTTCGCCGAAACCTATCCGTTCGCCTATCCGGCCGAGTTCGTCGAGGAGCTGGCGCCTTATCTTCTTAAAGAACCCGCCGGCCCGCGGCTGGCGGCCCTCATCAAATCCATCCCGCCCGAACGCGTAAACACCGTCGACTTTCTCGTCAGTCTCAATCAGCGGCTGCAACACGAGATTCGCTACGTGATCCGCATGGATCCCGGCGTGCAAACGCCGGAGGAAACGCTGGCGCATGCGTCCGGCTCCTGCCGCGATTCGGCGTGGCTGCTGGTGCAGCTCCTGCGCCATCTCGGCCTCGCCGCCCGCTTCGTGTCGGGCTATCTCATCCAGTTGCGGCCGGACGTCAAATCGCTCGATGGACCGAGCGGCGCGGCCCAGGACTTCACCGATCTGCATGCCTGGGCCGAGGCGTATGTCCCGGGTGCCGGCTGGATCGGGCTTGACGCCACCTCCGGACTCCTCTGCGCCGAAGGACACATCCCGCTGGCGGCGACGCCGCACTATCGATCGGCGGCACCGATCACGGGCGTCGTTGAACCGGCGGAGGTCAAGTTCTCATTCGACATGAAGATCACGCGCATCGACGAAAGGCCGCGCGTCACCTGGCCGTTCTCCGACCATGCCTGGGCGGAGCTTGATCGTCTGGGCGAGAAGGTCGACGCGGATTTGTCGGCGCAGGACGTGCGTCTGACCATGGGCGGCGAGCCCACCTTCGTGTCGATCGACGATTATCAATCCGCCGAATGGAACACCGATGCGCTCGGCCCGAACAAGCGCAAGCTGGCCGACGACCTGATCCGCCGGTTGCGCGCCCGCTTTGCGCCGGCGGGCCTGCTGCATCACGGGCAAGGCAAGTGGTATCCGGGCGAGCCGCTGCCGCGCTGGGGCTTCTCGCTGTTCTGGCGGCGCGATGGCGTGCCGATCTGGCACAATGCGGACCTGCTCGCGCTCGAGAACCAGCGTGGCAAGGTGCGCTCGGACGACGCGCAGCGCTTCACCGAGCGGGTCGCGTCTCGGCTTGGGATCACCGCAGAGCACGTCATCCCGGCCTTTGAGGATCCCGCCGAGCGGCTGCTCAAGGAAGGCGAGCTGCCGGTCAACATCGATCCGAGCGATCCCAAGATCGACGATCCGGTCGAGCGCGCCCGCATCATGCGCAGCTTCGAGCGCAACCTCTCGTCGCCGGTCGGCTATGTGCTGCCGGTCCAGCGCTGGGCCGCGCCTGCGAGCGGCGGCTGGATCAGCGAGCTGTGGCGACTGCGGCGGCGGCGCTTGTTCCTGATCCCTGGCGATTCCCCGATCGGCTTCCGTCTGCCGCTTGATTCGCTGCCCTATGTGCGTCCGGTCGATTATCCGCATCTGGTGCCGGCCGATCCCTTCGCCGAGCGCGGAGAGCTTGTCGGCTCGGGCATGGCGCGCGCCTTCGCCAGCCGTGGCAGCCCGGCGCCGCGCGCGGCGAGCGGGTCGATGACGCCGCAAGCCGCGCCGTCGAGCACCGGCAGCGCGACGTCGCCCATTGGCGCGTCGGTGCGCACCGCGCTCTCGGTCGAGCCGCGCGACGGACGGCTGTGCGTGTTCATGCCGCCGGTCGAGCGTCTCGAGGACTACCTTGATCTCCTCGCCGTCATCGAGGCGACCGCCGCCGAGTTCGGCATGCCAATCCATGTGGAGGGCTATGCGCCGCCGCCCGATTGGCGGCTGAATGTCATCAAGGTCACGCCCGACCCGGGCGTGATCGAAGTCAACATCCAGCCGGCGTCATCGTGGCGCGAGGCGGTCGGCATCACGCAGGCTCTCTACGAGGAAGCGCGGCTGTCCCGGCTCGGCACCGACAAATACATGATCGACGGGCGTCACACCGGAACCGGTGGCGGCAATCACATCGTGCTCGGCGGACTGAGCGCCGCCGACAGCCCGTTCCTGCGTCGGCCCGACCTGCTCAAGAGCCTGATCCTCTATTGGCTGCGGCACCCGTCGCTCTCCTATCTCTTCTCCGGCCTGTTCATCGGTCCGACCAGCCAGGCGCCGCGTATCGACGAGGCGCGGCAGGATCTTCTCTATGAGCTCGAAATTGCGCTGGCGATGACGCCTTCGCCAGGCGAGGGCCAGGCGCCGCCGCCCTGGCTGGTCGACCGGCTGTACCGCAATCTTCTCGTCGACGTTACCGGCAACACCCATCGCACCGAGATTTGCATCGACAAGCTGTTCTCCCCGGACGGCCCAACCGGCAGGCTCGGCCTGGTGGAGTTCCGCTCGTTCGAGATGCCGCCGGATGCCCGCATGAGCCTCGCGCAGCAGCTTCTCCTGCGTGCGCTGGTCGCCTGGTTCTGGCGCGAGCCGCAGCGCGGCGCGCCCGTGCGCTGGGGCACGGCGCTGCATGATCGGTTCATGCTCGGGCATTTCGTCTGGGAGGAGTTTCTCACCGTCCTCGATGATCTGTCCGGCGCCGGCTATCGATTCGATCCGTCGTGGTTCGAGGCGCAGCGCGAATTCCGCTTTCCGCTCTGCGGCGCGGTCAAACACGGCGGCGTGCGTCTCGAATTGCGGCAGGCGCTCGAGCCCTGGCACGTCCTGGGCGAGGAAGGGACGGTCGGGGGCACCGCGCGCTTTGTGGATTCCTCGGTCGAGCGCCTGCAGGTGAAGGCCGAAGGCTTCAACCCGTCCCGCCATGCAGTCACCTGCAACGGGAGGCAGGTGCCACTGACGCCGAGTGGCCGCAGCGGCGAATATGTTGCGGGCGTCCGCTTCAAGGCCTGGAGTATTCCGTCGTCGTTACAGCCGACGATCAAGGCGCACACGCCGCTGGTTTTCGACATTTTCGACAGATCGAGCCGGCGTTCGCTCGGCGGGTGCGTCTACCATGTCGCGCATCCGGGGGGCCGCAACTACGAGACGTTCCCGGTCAATTCCTATGAGGCAGAGGCGCGGCGGCGGGCCCGATTCGAGGATCACGGTCATACGCCAGGTGTCTTCGACCCGCCCTTCGAACAGCCCTCGTTTGACTATCCGATGACCCTCGACCTGAGGCGGGCGACTCTGGTTTGATGGGCTATGGACGCCAGCAGCGCCGCCCAAGCCGCCGTCGATCCCGCGCCGCTCACCGCGGCGTACCGGCCGCTATCCGGCGTCTTCGACGAAATGGTGGACAGAGCCGGGCATCTGCGCGCCCACTGGCAACCGTTCCTGGCCATGCTGGCGGGTCTCGGCCCGGACGAGACCAACCGCCGGTTCGCGACCGCCGACCGTCATTTGCGCGATTCCGGGGTGTTCTACCGCGTCTACGAGGACCCCGCCGGAGTGAAGCGGACGCTGCCGCTCAGCCACGTGCCGCTCCTGATCGATGCGGCGGATTGGGCGCAGCTCGAGGCCGGTCTCATTCAGCGTGCTGAGCTGCTGGAGGCGGTGTTGGCGGATGCCTACGGGAAGGCTCAGCTCGTGCGCGAAGGCCGCCTGCCGGCCGCGGTCATCGCTGGCAACCCTGAATTCATGCGGCCACTGGTTGGCGTGACCCCTCCCGGTGGTGCCTACCTGCGGTTTTATGCGGTCGACGTTGGGCGCGCGGCCGACGGCCGCTGGTGGGCGCTTAGCGACCGCACGCAGGCGCCGTCGGGCGCCGGCTACGCGCTCGAGAACCGGCTCGCGCTCTCGCGCGCGCTGCCGGATATCTACCGGGCGCTGTCGATCGAGCGCCTTGCTCCGTTCTTCCAGGCGTTCCAGGCGGAACTGTCGTCGCTGAACCGGCGCGAGGATCCTCGTATCTGCGTCCTCACCCCCGGGCCTCACAACGAAACCTATTTCGAGCATGCCTATCTGGCCCGTTATCTCGGCTTTCTTCTGGTTGAAGGCGAGGACCTGACCGCCCGTCATGATGGCGTGTTCATTCGCACCGTATCCGGCCTCAAGCGCGCCGATGTGCTGGTGCGCCGGCTCGATGCCGATTTTGCCGATCCCCTGGAGCTCAATGCGCGTTCGCGGCTCGGGGTGCCCGGCCTCGTGCAGGCGGTCCGTGACGGCACCGTCGTCGTCGCCAACGCGCTTGGTTCGGGTCTGGTCGAAGGCCGCGCTCTCTTGAGCTTCCTGCCGGCGCTGGCGCCAGCCGTGCTCGGCAACGAGCTTGCCCTCCCCAATGTCGCAACCTGGTGGCTCGGCCAAGCGAAGGCGCGCGACGACGTGCTCGATCGCCTCGATGAGATGCTGATTGCCCCGGCGTTCACCGGCGAGCCGTCTCCGGGCGGCGGGCGAGCCGTTGTTTTCGGCGGAACGCTCGAGGCGGACGAGAAGGCGAAGCTCGTCGCATCCATTCGCGATCGCGGCATCGACATGGTCGCGCAGGAGGCCGTGACCCTGTCGACGACACCGGTCTGGTGCAACGGTAGGCTTGAGCCGCGTCCGTTCACGCTGCGCCTGTTCCTGGCGCGCACGCGCGACGGCTGGCGCGTCATGCCGGGCGGAATCGTGCGCGTGGCCGACGACGTCGATGCGCGCGTGGTGACAATGCAGCAGGGCGGACGCGCGGCCGATGCCTGGGTGCTGTCGGAGAAGCCGGTTCCGGAAACGACGTTGCTGCCGACACCGGACCGGATCACGATCAATCGTGCGTCCGGCGCGCTGCCCAGCCGCGCGGCCGTCAACCTGTTCTGGCTCGCCCGCTACGTGGAGCGGGCCGAGGCAACGCTCCGTCTGGTCCGCGCGCTCGTCAATCGCGCGACCGAGAGCGACGAGCCCTCGGTCAGCGTCAATGCGCAGATCGGCTCGCTGCTTGGATCCTGGGGCGCGGTGCCGACCGATCTTCCGAACGCCAAGCCTGCGCTGGTCGCCTCTGCGGCGCTACAGCGGCGGGACCTCGCCGGCTCGCTGCCCTACCTCGTCGGGGCGGCGCAGTCGGCCGCGTCGGTGATCCGCGACCGGTTTTCGCCGGACGCCTGGCGAGCGCTGACCGACCTGGTCGAGATGGTCGACGCGCCATTCGAGCGCGGCCCGAGCGAAAGCGCAATTGTCGAGCGCATCAACGGCGCGTTGCGGATCGTCGCGGCGTTCTCAGGCCTGGCGCAGGAGAACATGAGCCAGCTTGCGGGCTGGCGCTTTCTCGAGCTCGGGCGCCGGATCGAGCGCGCCATCATCACATGCCGGCTCGTGCGCCAGCTTGGGTTTGGAGCCGGTCTCGACAACGCTCTCGATGTTCTGCTCGAGCTGACCGACAGCCAGATCACCTATCGGCTGCGTTACGTCATGGTGGCGGCGCCGGCGCCGGTCATCGACCTGGTCGCGCTCGACCCGAACAATCCGCGCTCGATCGTCTACCAGCTCGGCCGCGTCGAGGCCCACCTCGCCACGCTGCCCAAGCGCGGCGATGACACCAGACTGTCGCCTCCCGAGCAGATCGCGATAGCGCTGGCGACGACGATGCGAACGTCCGAGGCCGCCACGATCAATTCCGATGCGTTCGCCGAGGCGGAGATCTCGCTCATGAAGCTCGCCGACGTGATCGCAGCAACCTATTTCACCTCGCGCGAGCGGTCCGAGACGCCATGGGAGACGTTTGCGTGATCTATGACGTGCGCCAGTCGACCATCTATCGTTATGAATCGCCGGTCGCCTACGCGCACCATGTGTTGCGGCTGACGCCGATCGATCGCGCTGGCCAGCGGATCCATGCCGCCGCGCTTGAGGTGTCTCCGACACCGGTCGAGCGCCAGGAGGGCCATGACTTCTTCGGCAATCGGATCACGTGGATCGTCCTCGATCAGCCGCACGATACATTGACGGTGCGCTTGGCTGCGCGCGTTGCGGTCGACAGGACGAACACTGAGCCTTTGCTGACGCCCGCATGGGAGCTGGTCCGGGACATTGCATTCTCGAGCTCCGATCTCGCGCCGATGTCGCCGGCCCATTACCTGTTCCCCAGCCGCCAGGTGTCACTCGATCCGGACATCCGCGCCTACGCGGCCGAGAGCTTCCCGGCCGAACGGCCGGTGCTTGATGGTGCAACCGAGCTGATGCGCCGGATCAAGGCCGACTTCACCTATCAGCCCGGAACGACCACGGTGATGACGACGCCTTCGGCGGCGTTCACGCAGCGGCGCGGCGTGTGCCAGGATTTCGCGCATGTCATGATTTCCGGCTTGCGCGGACTTGGCCTGCCGGCCGCCTATGTGAGTGGCTATCTGCGAACAGTCCCGCCGCCGGGCATGGACCGGCTCGAGGGCGTGGATGCGATGCATGCATGGGTGCTGCTCTGGTGCGGAGCGGAGGTCGGGTGGCGTGGCTTCGATCCGACCAATGCCATCGCGGCCGGCAGCGATCACGTGGTGCTTGCGATCGGACGCGACTATGCCGACGTCGCGCCGATCGACGGCGTGATCCTGGCTTCGGGCGAGCAGCACCTCGAAGTATCGGTCAACGTGATCCCGGTGCAATAA
>Ga0209797_10000187_pt1 | contig 28500 bp, 21 predicted proteins | sample DOMMetBare3Fresh_2_FD_187472 | JGI IMG/M metagenome (GOLD analysis project Ga0209797, IMG submission 187472) | Wetland sediment microbial communities from St. Louis River estuary, USA, under dissolved organic matter induced mercury methylation -... | ecosystem: Environmental > Aquatic >... | reverse complement strand
GAACGGCACCGCCGGCTTGTCGGCCAGCGCGACTTTCATGAAATCGCGGAAGATCGGCGCGGCCAGCGTGCCGCCGCTGGCACGATCGGCGATGTGGCGGGGCTTGTCGTAGCCCATGAACACGCCCACCACGAGATCAGGCGAGAAGCCGATGAACCAGACGTCTTTCTCGTCGTTGGTGGTGCCGGTCTTGCCGGCAATCGGCTTGCCCAGTTCCTTCACGGCGGTGCCGGTGCCACGCAGGACCACGCCCTCCATCATCGAGGTGATCTGGTAGGCGGTCATCGGGTCGATCACGCGCTCACGGCGGTCAACCAGCGTCGGCTCCGGCTGGTTTTCCCATCTTGACGCGGCGCAGCCGCGGCATTCCCGCTGGTCGTGTTTGTAGATCGTGTGGCCGTAGCGATCCTGGATGCGGTCGATCAGCGTCGGCGTGACCTTCTTGCCGCCGTTGTCGAACATGGCGTAGGCGCCGACCATGCGCATGAGCGTGGTCTCGCCGGCGCCGAGCGAGAACGACAGGTAGGGCGGCAGGTTCTCGTAGATGCCGAAGCGCTTGGCGTACTCGCCAATCAGCGGCATGCCCAGATCCTGCGCAAGCCGCACGGTCATGACGTTGCGCGAGCGCTCGATGCCGAAGCGCAGCGTCGAAGGCCCGTAGAATTTGCCTTCGTAGTTCTCCGGCTTCCACACGCCGCCGCCGGTGTCGACTTCGAGCGGCGCGTCGAGCACGACGGTCGACGGCGTGTAGCCATTGTCGAGCGCGGCTGCGTAGACCAGCGGCTTGAACGAAGAGCCCGGCTGGCGCAGCGCCTGGGTCGCACGGTTGAACTGGCTCTGGTCGTAGGAGAAGCCGCCGACCATCGCCAGCACCCGCCCGGTCTGCGGATCCATTGCGACAATGGCGCCCGAGATTTCGGGAACCTGCCGCACCTTGAACTGGCCATCCTTGCCGGCGAGCGGCTCGACGTAGATTACGTCACCGGTTTCCAGCACCTGCGAGACCTTGACCGGCACCTTGCCTTTCATTGCACCCCAGGTCGGCTTCGCCCACTTGACGCCGTCGAGCGTCACGATGCCGGTCTCGCGCTCCCTCGACAGGCCGCCGCCAGGCTCGCGAGCGGGCTGGAATCCGATGCGCGCCGATTGATCGGTCGCCTCAAGCACCACCGCCAGGCGCCATGGCGAGACATCCGCCAGCGCCTTGACCTCGGCAAGCTTGCTGCCCCACTCCCCGGCCGGCTCGAGCTTGGTGACCGGGCCGCGATAGCCTTGCGTCTCGTCGAAGCGGACCAGCCCTTCGATCAGCTGCTTGCGCGCCAATACCTGAAGCTTGGGGTCGAGCGTCGTGCGCACCGACAATCCGCCCTCGTAGAGCTTCTTCTCTCCATAGTTCTCGTTGATGTAGCGGCGGACCTCCTCGGCGAAATACTCGGCCGCGAAAATGTGCGCGCCGGTCGGCCGCTGGGTGACCTTCAACCCTTCCTTCTTGAACTTCTCGGCATCCGCGGTCGAAATGTAGCGATCCTCCGCCATACGCTCGATGACGTAGTTGCGGCGCGCGATCGCTTCGTCACGACGGCGGAACGGATGATAGTTGTTGGGACCCTTCGGGAGCGCGGCCAGATAGGCCGCCTCGGTCACGGTCAGCTCGTGCACCGACTTGTCGAAATAGAGCAGCGAGGCGGCCGCGACGCCATAGGCGCCGATCCCGAGATAGATCTCGTTGAGATAGAGCTCGAGGATCTTCTCTTTCGAGAAGGCGCGCTCGATCTTCATCGCCAACAGCGCTTCTTTGATCTTGCGCGCCCAGGACAACTCGTTGGTCAGCAGGAAGTTCTTGGCGACCTGTTGCGTGATGGTCGAGGCGCCCTGCGGTCGGCGGCCGCGGCCGTAGTTCTGCACATAGGACAGGAGCGCACGCCCGATGCCGGAGAAGTCGAGCCCGTTGTGGTCGTAGAAGCTCTTGTCCTCGGCCGCGATGAAGGCGTTGATGACCGACTTCGGGATGGCCTGGATGGGCAAATAGAGCCGACGCTCCTTGGCGTATTCGGCGAGCAGCGAGCCATCGGACGCGTGCACGCGCGTCATCACCGCCGGCTCATAATCCTGCAACTGCGAGTAGTCGGGAAGCTCCTTGGAGAAATGCCACAGCATGCCGGCCGTGGCCGTCACGCCGACGAGGAACATGATCGTCCCTCCGGCAAAGACCCATCCCAGGAATCTCAGCAAGAATCTCATCGCCTTCGTCCTAACGTCCGTCCGAAGAGTCTGATTTCCGCCCCCTGCCCCCGGGCGTGACCTACCCTGGCGGCTGAATCTGGCAGGATTCTTTCGATGTTACCAGCACGGTAACTAGGAAGTTCCTACCATCTTGTCGCGGCTGGCCCGTAAGATCCCGTCAAATCCAAGAACCGCTTTGGAATCATGACGATGGAATCACGACGTTGCCAGCGTCCTGTCCGACGTTCGCTCGAGCGCGCCGGAGACGACGCACCGCGGAAAGAGGCCCGCTGTGGAAACCCGTACCCGAGCCGCAACCGGTCCGCGATCGATCCTGGATCGGATTGGCAAAATTATCGAATTTTGTGTTGAATCTGAGGCCGTTGCGCCTGTCTCCCCGGCTCATTTTCGGCCCGGCGCCCGAGCCGCGCCGACGGTCCGGACATTCAAAAACGTGCCCACGGCCTGCACGACCGCGTCGGCGGCGCGTCCGCGCCAGGTCTCCGAGGTCATGGACTTGAGGTCCTGCCGGTTGGTCACATAGCCAAGCTCGACCAGGACGGAGGGGATATCGGGCGCCTTGAGCACGACGAAGCTCGCCGACCGCATCGGCTCCTTGTGAAGCCGCGTGGCGTTGCGCAACTCCCCCACCAGGGTCCGGGCAAATTGCAACGAGAATGTCTTGGTTTCGCGCTTAGCAAGATCGATCAGGATATCGGCGACATCGTTCGCTTCGGCTGACAGGTCGAGCCCCGCGATCACATCGGCACGGTTTTCGGCCTCGGCAAGGCTGGCGGCCGCCGGATCGGATGCGGTATCCGAGAGCGTATAGACGGTCGCGCCCTGCGCGTCGCCGTCGCCCTTCTCCAGCGCGTCGGCGTGGACCGAAATGAACAGCGCGGCCTTGCGCTCGCGCGCAAAGCTGACCCGTTCCGCCAGCGCCACGAAGCTGTCATCGGATCGGGTCAATGCGACGCGGTATTTGCCGGTTCTTTCGAGCTTGTCGCGCAGCAGCATGCAGAACTCGAGCACGATCGCCTTTTCCGGGCTCTCGCTCGGAGCGAGGCGCGTACCGTGGTCGGGCCCGCCATGGCCCGGATCAAGCACCACGAGCGGCCGTGAATCAGTCGTCTTCTCCTCCACTTCGGGCTCGCGCGGGCGCGGGCCGCGATCGGGCGCGCGGCTATTGAGCGCGACCGCGCGCATGAATGTGTCGCGATCGGTGGCGGCAAGGTCCAGCACGAGGCGCGCCGGCTGGTCGTTGGCCGGGTCCAGAACCTGCGCCCGCTCGATCCGGGCGGGCTTGGCAAGATCGATCACGATGCGTGAGCCGCCCTGCATCACCAAGCCATAGCGAAACGCCTTGATCAGGCCGCGACCCTTCTCGCCCGCCTTGTCCGGAAACGCGAAGGTCACCTGCGGCATGTCGATGATGACCCGGTACGGATTGGCGAGCGCGAACGCTCGCACCTCGATCTTTCGGTCAAGGTCAACGATGAGACGGGTCTTGGCGTCGTCGCCGGCAAGCCGCACGTCACGTGCAACCGGCAAGTCGCCGGGCGCCCTCGTGTCGGGCGCTGCGGCAGCGCCGAGCAACAGCGCACAGATCAGGCCTGCCGAGCCTGCCGCGCGCAATGCCAAACGAGCCGACATGCGAGCCAACATGCGGATCAACAAAGAGACCCCTCGCGCCATGTCCTTACCCCCCTTAAGGACAGATGGTTAGCCGACTGTTAAGGGCAAAGTTGTGGTCCGCACCTTGACTTCGGATACGGATACCGCACGCCCCTCGCGCCTCCCTCAGCCGCTACCTTAATCCTAGACGTTTACGCTGGTCAGTTGCCGAAATCTGCTCGATCTCGTCTGAAAGGGATAGCCGTTCGATGGTGTAGCCGACGTCGCGACCATAAAAGATGCTTGCGATGTTGGGGAGTTGCACCACCACGAAGCGGCCCGCATAGGCCTGCAGCGCAATCTCAATGCGCTCCTTCACCTGCTCGAAACGGTAGGGATCCTTGTCCCCGACCCCGTGGGTGTCGCGCACCGCGATGCAGACCTGCCCGACCCGTCGCAGCCCTTCCTCGATCAGCGCCTTGTGGCCGTCGTGAAACGGCTGGTAGCGTCCCACAAACAGCGCAGTCGGACGTTTCGGGTCGAACGTCGGCCGCAGCCGCCCGACGATCTCCTCGGCCCAATATTCCGGCGGGCCCTCTGCGCTGACGCGCACGTCATAAACCTCAGGCGGCACGAACAGCCTGTCGGTGTCCTTGAACCGGCTTTCCTGGATGCGGTCGAGCCAGATGGTGAAAGCAGGCCCGAACGCGGCGCGCGTCTGCGGCGTCGGGCAAATGAAATCAGCAACCGCGTAAGTGTTTGCTTTCACAACCTGATCGCACAGCCAGCCCATGCGCCGCGCCTGCTCGATCCGATCGTCGATCGAGAACCCCAGATCTTTATTGATCTCGGCGCGAACCGAGTCGGCGTTGAAATGAACCGCGTTCAGCCGGCGCGCCAGGATGGTGGCGAGCGTTGTCTTGCCGGCTCCCGGCAATCCCATGACCAACAGCTTTCGCAAAATTGGTATCCTTATACTTAACTGGTGATAACTCGCAGGACGGGAATCCGCTTGGGGAGAAACCGCCGGAGCCCTGTAAAGAGGGCATTACCCGCCTGTGGAACCCGCCTGCGCCGCGACCCCTACCGCGCAAAGGCACGTAATTCAATGCGAAATCCTCCTTGTCAACACCACGGCGCACCCGTAAGTAGGAGGTGGCTGACGGTTAGAATTCCGGTTATGCCGCGTTCGGGCATCTGGCAGACCGTCCAGGAACCGCTCCCCGACAATCGACGGGAGGGGGCTTGGGTGGCAAAATTGATCCGCACGGTCATGCGTCGGCGCAGCGGCGGATCATCGAGGCCGATGTCCTTGTAGAGCACAGCCGGTGTCGCGCGAGGCCTGTGGCTCCAGCGACAGCGGTGCGGTCAATGGTTCGGCCGTATCGTGTCGACGTCGTCAGCCAACCAGTAATAGCGGCCGCACCTGTTGGCTGCCGCTCTGTCACGGACCGAAGGTCATGCTACGACCACGCGTCGAGAGCCAACTCAAAAACGATCGCAGTCACACCGTGTCGCGGGGCGACGCCATGTTGGTCACTGCGGGGCTCGCAAGCGCGCACAAGGTTCATTCATTCAACTCCAGTCAGTCAGGCGCCCGGTCGCGCCGTTCTGCATTGCCGTTACGGCCCCGCAGAGCGGCGGCGTTGGTGCCTGCCGTGAAGAGATTATTCAATGCCAAACAAGATGCTCATCGATGCGACCCACCCGGAGGAAACCCGGGTGGTCGTTCTGCGCGGCAACCGTGTCGAGGAATTCGACTTCGAAGCCGCTACCCGTAAACAGCTTCGCGGCAACATCTATCTGGCCAAGGTCACGCGCGTCGAGCCGTCGCTGCAGGCCGCCTTTGTCGACTACGGCGGCAACCGCCATGGCTTTCTCGCGTTCAGCGAAATCCATCCCGACTATTATCAGATTCCGGTCGCCGACCGGCAGGCGCTGATCGACGAAGAGGAACGCGCGGCACGGGCCGCCGATGCAGAAGCCGACCATCGTGCCGGCCGCCGGGAGCGCGGGCGCAACGCCTCGCGCCGGCGCGAGGAGGTCAGGAGCGAGCCCGTCGACACTGCGGACATTGATGCTGCAGACCACGATGCCGCCATGGCGGCCGCGTCGGAAGTCCCAGCGACGCCCGCGGGCGATGACGACGTTTCGCAGGATGCGGCGGCGAGCGAGCAGCGATGGCACACCCATGCCGCGCCCGCCGACGCGCCGCTCGCGCACGCCGAGGAGCCGGTCGCCGAAGCAGCGCCAGAGGCGCCGATCGCGCCCGAGCAGGCCTCGGCCGGCGACGGGGAGCCGCAGTCCGACACGCCGAGCGAGAGCAGCGAGGGCGCCGAGGCCAGCGGTGACAATGTGATCGAGGTCAACGGCAACGGCGCCGGCACCGACGAGGAGATCGTCGAATCAGTCGGCGGCGCCGACGCGCTGGAGGAAGTGCCGGAGCGCATGTATCGTCCGCGCCGGCAGTACAAGATTCAAGAGGTGATCAAGCGCCGCCAGGTGATGCTGGTGCAGGTGGTCAAGGAAGAGCGCGGCACCAAGGGCGCGGCGCTGACGACTTATCTCTCGCTCGCCGGCCGCTATTCGGTGCTGATGCCGAACACCGCGCGCGGCGGCGGCATCAGCCGCAAGATCACCAGCGCCGAGGACCGCCGCCGTCTCAAGGAGATCGCCCAGGAGCTCGAAGTGCCGGAAGGCATGGGCGTGATCCTGCGCACCGCCGGTGCGAGCCGGACCAAGACCGAGGTCAAACGCGACTTTGAATATCTGCTGCGGCTGTGGGAGACGGTGCGCGACCTCACGCTGCGCTCGACCGCCCCCACCCTCGTCTACGAGGAGGGATCGCTGGTCAAGCGCTCGATCCGCGACCTCTATAGCAAGGACATCGACGAAATCCTGGTCTCCGGCGAAGGCGCCTATCAGGACGCCCGTGACTTCATGCGCATGCTCATGCCGAGCCATTCGAAGAGCGTGAAGCCATTCCGCGACACACTGCCGATCTTCACCCGCTACGGGATCGAGAGCCAGCTCGACGCCATGTTCCAGCCGGTCGTGCAGCTGCGATCGGGCGGCTACATCGTGCTCAACCAGACCGAGGCGCTGGTCGCGATCGACGTTAACTCCGGCCGCGCCACGCGCGAGCACCACATCGAGGACACCGCGCTCAAGACCAACATGGAAGCCGCCGACGAGATCGCGCGGCAATTGCGGCTGCGGGATCTCGCGGGCCTGATCGTCATCGACTTCATCGACATGGACGAGAAGCGCAACAACCGCACGGTCGAGCGCCGGCTCAAGGAAGCGCTCCGGCACGACCGCGCCCGCATCCAGGTCGGCCACATTTCCCACTTCGGCCTCTTGGAGATGTCGCGCCAGCGCATCCGCTCGAGCGTGCTCGAGAGCTCGACCGACAAATGCCCGCATTGCGGCGGCTCGGGCCACGTGCGGTCGGTATCGTCGGTGGCGCTGCAGCTGTTGCGCTCGCTCGAGGAGATGCTGCTCAAAGGAGCGACCCACAACGTCATTGTGCGCACGCGCTCGGAGATTGCCCTCTACCTGCTCAATCAGAAGCGGGCGCATCTGCGTGTCCTGGAGGAGCGCTTCCAGATCGCTGTCGTGGTCACCGCCGATGCGAGCATCGCGGGCCAACTGTCCTACGTGATCGAGAAAGGCGAGCTGGTCCACAGCCTCGAACAGGCCAAAGCGATCGCGAGCCAGCCTACGACCCTCGCCCCCGTTCCCGAGGAGGACGACGAGGACTTCGCGGAGGAGGGCGAAGAGGAACAAGAGGAACAAGAGGAACAAGAGGAAGACGAGAGCGAAGCCGACAGCGAGGAGCAGGAGGCGGCAGCCGATCAGGCAACAGAATCGGCAGCCACCGAGCCGGCGCGCGGCGATGAAGAAGGCGGCAATGTCCGTCGGCGGCGGCGCAGGCGTCGCGGTCGCCGCGGCGGCAGCGAAGGGCGCGAGCCGCGCGAACGCTTCCCGTCCGATCAACCGGCGGCAGCGCCGGCTATGCTCCAAGGCGAGGGTGAGAGTGAGCCGCTGGAAGAGGCGGCGCAGGCGGGCAACGGCGAGGATGCACCGGGTGACGAGCCGCGCGGCGATGGCGACCGGCGACGGCGGCGACGTGGCCGCCGCGGCGGCCGGCGCAACCGCCGTGACCGCGAGGGCGGTCTCCCAGCGGCGTCCGATGGCGAGTCCATGGTGGACGCCGAAGCGCAATCGCCGGCTGGCGAGCCTGCATTCGAGCGTGAGCCGGAACCGCCGTTCCAGCCGCATGCGGCCGACCACGTCACCGAGCGGCCACACCACGAGCCGTCACACCGGCAAGCGCCCACCTCCGAGCCGGCGCCCACCGAAGTGGACATGTCCGACCTTTCTCGGCGCCGCTCCACCGTACGCGAGCCGGCGCCGCTGAGCGTCGCCGTCGAGCGGAGCGCGACGCACGAGCCGGCCGCGTCGGCACCGCAAGAGCCCCCGCAGCCGGTCATCATCAGCCCAACGGACGGCGACGAGGCCGATCGCCCACGCCGGTCTGGCTGGTGGAGCCGGCGGATGCTTGGCAAGGGCTGAGTCGTGTGGCGGATTTGACGTTTCTGCCGGGATGACGGCTTGTCATCGTCGAAACGTCAAATCCAAAGCCACGACCCTGCCCGCGGGAGCTGAGGAATGAAGAGCGCGTGGTCCGAGCGCGATGCGCAGGCGATCGTCGATCGCTATGACCAGCAGGGCATCGGACCTGATCTCGCTCTGCGCATCTATTCGACGCGACTGCTAGGGAGCGATCCGAGGCTGGTGCTGCACGGCGGCGGCAATACCTCGATCAAGGCGCTCACCACCGACCTGCACGGCGAGGTGACCGAGGTCGTCTGCGTGAAGGCCTCGGGCGGCGACATGGCCGCCATCGACGTATCGCATCTGCCAGCGCTGCGGCTCGAGCGGCTGCGCAAGCTGCGCACGCGCGATCCGGTCCCCGACGAGGACATGGCGCTGGTCCTGCGCGACGCCCTCATCGACCCGATGGCGCCCAACCCATCGGTTGAGACGCTGCTGCACGCCTTCCTGCCGCACAAATTCGTCGACCACACCCACGCGAACGCGGTGCTCAGCCTCACCGATCAGGAGGACAGCGAGCTGTTCTGCGCCGACGTCTACGGCAACCGCATGGGCATCGTGCCCTACATCATGCCGGGCTTCGGTCTCGCGACCCGGGCCGTCGGCATCTACGAGATCAAGCCGAAGGTTGAAGGGCTGATCCTGCAGAAGCACGGCATCGTCACCTTCGGCTCGACCGCGCGCGAATCCTACGAGCGCATGATCGAGATGGTCACGCTCGCCGAAGAGCGGCTGGCGAAGAACCGCAAGGCCGTGTTTGTCCCCGCGCCGATCCCGGGACCGGTGGCGCCGCTCGCCGAGATCGCCCCGATCCTGCGCGGCGTCACGAGCGTCAAGGATGAGCGCACCGACGGCGCCTGGCGAAGGCCCGTCCTCGACTTTAGAACCAGCCCGGCGATCCTCAATTTCGTCAACGGGGCCGACCTTGCGCGTTACGGGCAAGCCGGCGTGGTGACGCCCGACCATGTCATCCGCACCAAGATCTGGCCGCTCATCCTGGGCGCTCCCGAGCAAGGCCGGCCGGTCGAGTTCAAGCGCAACGCCCAGAAGGCTGCGACCACGTTCGTCGAGTACTACAAGTCCTATTTCGCGCGCCACAACGTGCGCGTCGGCGGCACCAAGAAGATGATCGATCCGCTGCCGCGCGTCGTGCTAGTTCCAGGGCTTGGCCTGTTCGGCCTCGGCCGCACCAGCCGCGACGCCATGATCGCCGCTGACATCGCCTCGTGCGCGATCGAGACCATCACCGACGCCGAAGCGGTCGGCCGGTTCGCCTCGATCACGGAAGCCGAGATGTTCGAGATGGAATACTGGCCGCTGGAACAGGCGAAGCTCGCCGACGCTCACGACAAGCCGCTCACCGGACAGGTCGCGGTCATCACCGGCGCGGCAGGCGCGATCGGCGTCGCCACCGCCAAGGCGTTCATGGAAGCGGGCGCCGAGGTGGCGCTGCTTGATCTCGACGAGACCGCGACGCTTGCCAAGGCGCGCACGATCGGCCCGGCGGCGCTCGCGGTGCGCTGCGACGTCACCGCCGCGGCGTCGGTGCGTACGGCGTTCGATGAAGTCGTCGCCGCGTTCGGCGGCGTCGACATCGTGGTATCGAACGCCGGCGCGGCCTGGCAGGGCCGCATCGGCGAGGTCGACGAAGAGGTGCTGCACAAGAGCTTCGAATTGAATTTCTACGGCCACCAGCGCGTCGCGCAGGCCGCCGTGAAGATCATGCTGGCGCAGGGCACCGGCGGCTGCCTCCTGTTCAACGTGTCGAAGCAGGCGGTGAACCCGGGCCCGAACTTCGGCCCCTATGGGTTGCCGAAGGCCGCGACGCTACTGCTCGTGCGGCAATACGCGCTCGAATACGGCGGCGACGGCATCCGCGCCAACGCGGTCAACGCCGATCGCGTCCGCTCGGGCCTCCTCACCGAGGATTTCATCAAGGAGCGCTCGAGCGCGCGCGGCGTCAGCGAGAAGGACTATATGAGCGGCAACCTCTTGGGCCGCGAGGTCACCGCCGAGGACGTCGCGCAGGCGTTCGTGGCGCAGGCGCTGGCGCTCAAGACAACGGCGGACGTGACGACGGTCGACGGCGGGAATATCGCGGCGGCGCTGCGGTAGGCCTCATCACCCCAGCCCCTTCAGATGCCGGATCGGCCGTCCCGGCGTCAGCGCCTCGGCCGCCGTCACGATCGCGTTGGTGTCGATGCCATAGTGCCGGTACAGATCCGGGATCGAGCCGGTCTGGCCAAAATGCTCGACACCGAGCGAGCGCACGCGGTGACCCGCAACTGCGCCGAGCCAGGCGAGCGTTGCCGGATGGCCGTCGAGCACGGTGACGATGCCGCAATGCGGCGGCACGTCGGCGAGCAACCTTTCCACATGCGCGCGCGCATGCACGAGGCCGCGCTCGCGCGCGCGTTGCGCGGCGGTCCAGCCGGCATTGAGGCGATCGGCGGATGTGACAGCGAGGAGGCCAACGTCGCGGCGGTCCTCCGCCATCAGCCCGACCGCCTGGATCGCCTCCGGCGCGACCGCGCCGGTGTAGACGACAACGACCTGCGCGTTCGGGCCGGGCTTGCGCATCCAATAGGCGCCGTCGACGATCGCCTGCCGCAGCTCCTCGCTCATGACGCGTTGCGGCTGCTCGATCGGCCGCGTCGACAAACGCAAGTAGACCGAGCCGCCGGTCTCGTCGCGCAGCCAGTTGCGCTCCGAGGGCTCGCCGGCGCCATCCTTCTGGATGTAGGCGAGCGCGAAACTCAAGATCGCCGCGAGCTCATCCACGAAGGCGGGCTCGAAGGCGGCAAGCCCATCCTGCGCCATCCCGATCAGCGGCGTGCCGATCGACTGGTGCGCCCCGCCTTCCGGCGCGAGCGAGATGCCGGACGGCGTGGCGACCAGGATGAAGCGGGCGTCCTGGTAGCAGGCGTAGTTCAGCGCATCGAGCCCGCGCGCGATGAATGGATCGTAGAGCGTGCCGATCGGCAACAGGCGCTCGCCGTTGATGGCGTGCGAGAGCCCGAGCGCGGACAAAAGGATGAACAGGTTCATCTCCGCGATGCCGAGCTCGATGTGCTGGCCCTTGGGCGAGAACTCCCAGTTGAAGGTCGAGGGCACCCGCTCGCTCTTGAAGGTGTCGGCCATCGCCTCGTGCGCGAACAGGCCGCGCCGGTTGACGAAAGCGCCGAGATTGGTCGAGACCGTCACGTCCGGCGAGGTCGTCACGATGCGATCGGCATAGTCATCGGCGCTGCGGCCGATCTCGTTGAGGATCGCCCCGAAGCCCGTCTGGGTGGACATCACCGGCGCAATCGTAACCGGCAGCGCGTCCGGAACCGGGATCGGCCGCGCAGCGCGCCGCGCGCCGCGGCGCGCGAACGGCACGCGCGCGAGAAAATCCTCAAGCGTGCGCGCCTCGATCGACAGGCCTTCGAGCTTGTCCCACTCATGGCCCGGCCGCACGTTCATCGCGGCACGGAAGGTGTCCATCTGGGCGGGCGTCATCAGCCCGGCATGATTGTCCTTGTGGCCGGCGAACGGCAGGCCATAGCCCTTGATAGTGTAGGCGATGAAGCAGGTCGGCCGGTCGTGGTCGTTGGCATGGAACGCCTCGATCAGCGACGGCAGGTCGTGACCGGCAAGGTTTGTCATCAGCCGATGAAGCTCCTCGTCGCTGCGCCGCCCGATCAGGCGTGACACGCCATCGTCCTTGCCGAGGTCCTCGATCAGGCGCTTGCGCCAGGCCGCGCCGCCCTGGAAGACGAGCGCGGAGTAGAGCTGGTTCGGACAGGTGTCGATCCAAGCCCGCAGGCGCTCGCCGCCAGGCTCCGCGAATGCGGCCTGCAGCAGCGAGCCATATTTGAGGATGACGACATTCCAGCCGAAGCCGCGGAACAAGGTCTCGAAGCGCGACCACAGGCCCTCGCGCACGACCGCGTCGAGGCTCTGCCGATTGTAGTCGATGATCCACCAGCAGTTGCGCAGGCCCTGCTTCCAGCCCTCCAGAATGGCCTCGAAGATGTTGCCTTCGTCGAGCTCGGCGTCGCCGACGAGCGCGATCATCCGCCCTTCCGGGGCGTCGCCGCCCCAGCCGTGCGCGCGGACATAGTCCTGCGCCAGCGACGAGAACAAGGTCTGCGCGACGCCAAGCCCCACCGATCCGGTCGAGAAATCGACGTCGTCCACATCCTTGGTGCGTGACGGATAGCTTTGCGCGCCCTTGTAGCCGCGGAAATTCTCCAGCCGCTCGCGGGTCTGGCGGCCGAGGAGATACTGGATGGCGTGATAGTTCGGCGACGCATGCGGCTTGACCGCGACCCGGTCCTGCGGCCGCAGCGCGTGGAAATAGAGCGCCGTCATGATGGTCGCGAGCGAAGCGGACGACGCCTGATGCCCGCCCACTTTCAGTCCGTCGAGGTTGTCGCGGACGTGATTGGCGTGATGAATGGTCCAGCTTGCAAGCCAGAGCACCTTGCGCTCCAGCTCGCGCAGGATCGCCAGATCCTCCGCGCCAATCGTCGCCAACCTGGTCATCGCTCATTGTCCGGCAATCGGGCACCGCCGGCAACATGATTGCGACCGCCCGCGGCCGGCGGAAGCTTCTTCCACAACAGCTCACAAGGCGATATTCAAGTCCGGGGGGCGAGAGATGTCGTTCCGGTTGCGCGTCGATAGCACCGAGAATCTGGGTAACGAGACCTGCATTCGGGGTCGGCTCGTCGAGGGCGCTTACTTTGGGCCACAGTACATTCGGCTGAAGGACACAACGGGCAAGGAGCGAACCGCAACAATACTGAGCCACGGTTTGATAGCGCCTCAAGACTGGCCGGTCATGGCCGGTCACGATACGCAGCTCGAACTGTACATCGCCACCCCTGGTCCTCACTTCTCCATAAACGCAAATAGTCTCGTCGAAGGTTTGGGTAGCGTGCTCCTGCGCCGAGACAGCATCGATCTGTCAAAGGAGCTTTCCAACCCACTGTTTTGGGGCAATTTCTCCATTCTCTACATGGACTCGGAATCGACCGAACGACCCTATGAAGAGCTTCTTGGGTTGCGCCAGGATGAAGTGAACAACTACTACACCGAATTCTTGGAGCCGCTCATCAACTCGGCAACTTGGCCGATTTTCCCGCTGGAGGTCGATAGCGATCGGTACGTCGAATTTGAGTGCGCGGGTGGCGCGGAATATCAGAATCGGGCCTGGATCGGTTCAAGAGCCTCCGGCCAACGAGCCCTTCTCGGCTACGACAGCGGTCACTTTTCGCTTCCGGGATTGAGACCGAGCGAACTGGTCTGGCTTCTCAAAGCGCTGGAGCAGACAACGGCACATCCAGCGTCGGGTCTCCTTCTGGTACCTATGTGCTATCTCGCCAAGCCGGATGCGCTGCTGACCGAAACGCTCACCAATCTTTGCGCTCGCATTCCGGGCGCGAGAGTAGAACTCGCAAGCACAATGGCTGGAAACATGATTGAATGTCAGGTCGTACCGGAGGCGAAGTGGGAGCGGAGGCTCGGTTTTGGCTGGTGCAGCAACTGGCGCTATAGTCAGCGAAACCCACAGAGCCTCATGTCGGTACTGTCGGAAGCTGAGTTCAACTTCGTTGAGCGATTCTTCTCTGACGTGAGCAATGATTGAAATTGGACGCCAAGGATCAGACAACACATGCCGGAAGCCGACAATGAAGGACAACGCTTTGCCGCCGGGACGCCGCAGGCGGCGCCCGGCTTCTTCCTCAAGGGCTCGCACCAGCTCGACTGGGGCATGAAGAACCGGCTGGCGCGCGTGTTCGATCCCAAGACCGGACGCACCGTGATGCTCGCGGTCGATCACGGCTATTTCCAGGGTCCGACCACCGGGCTCGAGCGCATCGATCTCTCGATCGTGCCGCTACTCCCCTCCTGCGACGCCCTGTTCTGCACCCGCGGTATCTTGCGCTCGGTCATCCCGGCCGACAGCAGCAAGCCGATGGTGCTGCGCGCCAGCGGCGGCCCGAGCATCCTCAAGGAGCTCTCCGACGAGCAGATCGCCATGGACATGGAGGATGCGCTGCGCCTCAACGCGTCGGGCGTCGGCATCCAGGTCTTCATCGGCGGCGAGCACGAGACGCGCTCGATCCACAACATGACCAAGCTCGTCGATGCCGGGCTGCGCTACGGCATGCCGGTGATGGGCGTCACCGCGGTCGGCACCAACATGGTGCGCGACGCAAAGTATTTCCGCCTCGCCTGCCGCATCATCGCCGAGCTCGGCGCGCAATACGTCAAGACCTACTACGTCGCCGACGGCTTTGAGACCGTCACCGCCTCCTGCCCGGTGCCGATCGTGATGGCAGGCGGCAAGAAGCTCCCCGAGCTCGACGCGCTCACCATGGCCTACAACGCCGTGCAGCAGGGCGCCGCCGGCGTCGACATGGGCCGCAACATTTTCCAGTCCGACGCGCCCAAGGCGATGATCGCGGCCGTGCACGCGGTGGTGCATAAGAACCTTTCGCCGAAGGAAGGCCTCGAGCTCTACCAGTCGCGCAAGGCGAAGGGGTGAGCGGGCAAGCGTTTCTCCTCGCTTGGTCGGAGCCGTCGCGCCTCGTCGTCGCACATTAACTTGAGTTCATGTTTGTTGTTGCGAGGCGTATTTTGACCTAAGTCAGTGTCTCGTCGGCGAGCCTCCTGCAAGCGTGGGCCCCAGCTTAGATCAGACGAGACGCCCATGCTCAGTCCTCCGGAGCCGAAACAGAGCCCGTCCGGCTCGGCAGACGATATCCAGGCGACACTCGGACTTGGTGCTCGCCGTACCGGATACGCGCGCGCCCGCAAGTGGATCTGGTCGGCAGTCGCCGCCGTCGTGATTGCCGGCGCTGCCCTGCTTTTTCTTCGCGGCGGCAACCAGTCCACCATCCGATACGCGACCGAGCCCGCGGTGCGCGGTAATCTGACGGTCGTCGTGACCACAACCGGCTCCGCGCAGCCGGTCAACCAGGTCAATGTGTCGAGCGAGCTGTCCGGCACCGTCCGCAAGGTCAATGTGGACTACAACAGCCTCGTGAAAGTCGGCCAGCCGCTGGCCGAGCTCGACACTGACAAGCTGAAGGCGACGGTGCAGAACTCCCAGGCAAGGCTCGCTTCCGCCAACGCCAAGGTAGCGGACGCAGCGGCCGCGATGGAGCAGAAGCGCACCGACTTTGACCGCAAGAAGCTCTTGGCGACGCGGGACGCAACCTCGGCCAGAGACCTCGACATCGCCAAAGCGGACTTCGACCGATCGGTCGCCCAACATGCGATGGCACTTGCCGATGTCTCCGTTGCCGAAGCCGACCTGCGGCTCAACGAGATCAATCTCACGAAAGCCTGCATCTGCTCGCCGATCGATGGCATCGTGCTCAAACGCAGCGTCGATCCCGGCCAGATCGTGGCGTCCTCGCTGCAAGCGCCGGTTCTGTTCGTCATCGCCGAGGACCTGCGCCGCATGGAGCTGCAGGTCGATATTGACGAGGCCGATGTCGGCAAGGTCAAGGCCGCGCAGAAGGCCACGTTCGGCGTCGACGCCTATCCCGACCGCCGTTTCCCGGCGGAGATCCGCGATATCCGCTTCGGCTCCGAGATCGTGCAGGGCGTCGTCACCTACAAGGCGGTGCTCACGATCGACAATGCGGAGCTGATGATCCGCCCCGGCATGACGGCAACGGCCGAAGTCGTCGTGCAGGAGGTCACGGATTCGCTCCTGGTGCCGACCGCGGCGCTGCGGTTCTCACCACCAAGCCAGCGCGGCCCAAGCCCGAGCCTGTTGCGTCGATTGCTCCCAGGACCGCCGGCGTTTCGCCCGCCCAGCAAGCAGGAGGAAACAGGACCCAATCGCACGATCTGGGTGCTGCGCAATGGCGCGCCGGTGGCCGCACCGGTGGTCATCGGGGCGACCGACGGCCGTAATACCCAGATCGTGAGCGGCGAGTTGACGGCGGGCGATCCTGTCATCACCGACACCATCACGGCGGGGCGATGAGGGCGCGCGTGTGATGGCACCCGATAAGGCTCGACTGCCTCCGATCGTGGAGCTGCGCGGCGTCACCAAGATCTACGGCACCGGATCGGCGGCCGTGCACGCGCTTGCGGGCGTCAACCTCACCATCGAGGACGGCGAATTCGTCGCCATCATGGGCCCGTCCGGCTCCGGCAAGTCGACCGCTATGAACATCATCGGCTGCCTCGACGCGCCGAGCGCCGGCGATCACTTCTTCAAGGGCGTCGAGGTGGGCCAGCTCAGCCGTAGCCAGCGGACGCTGCTGCGCCGACAGTATCTCGGCTTCGTGTTCCAGGGCTTCAACCTGCTCGCCCGCACCACGGCTGCCGAGAATGTCGAGCTGCCGCTGATCTATCGCGGCATGCCGCAGGCCGAGCGGCGCGGCCTCGCGATGCAGGCGCTCCAGCGCGTCGGGTTGCAGGGTCGCGAGCACCATACCTCGGCCGAGCTCTCGGGCGGCCAGCAGCAGCGCGTCGCCATCGCGCGCGCGATCGTGACCGACCCGGTCCTGCTGCTCGCCGACGAGCCGACCGGCAATCTCGACACCAGGACGAGCCGCGAGATCATGGAGCTCGTGACACACCTGAACACGGATCAGGGCATCACCGTCATCATGGTCACCCACGAGGCCGATGTCGCCGCCTATGCACGGCGCGTCATCCGCTTCGTCGATGGCCGGGTGGAGTCCGACCACCTCAGCCGCGAGGCCGCCTGATGCTGCTGGAAGCGCTCAAGCTTGCGCTGCAGGCGATCCGGCGCAATGCGTTGCGCTCGTTCCTCACCGTGCTCGGCATCGTAATCGGCGTCGCCGCCGTCATCGCCATGGTGACGATCGGCAACGGCACCACCGCCAAGGTCACCGCCGATCTGGCCAAGCTCGGCCGCAACCTCTTGTTCGTCAGCCCCGGCCAATTCGGGCCCGGACGGGCGAGCTCCACCGCCAAACCGTTCAACGTCCGCGACGTCGATGCCATGCGCAGCCAGATCTCCGGCGCCGCAGCGGTCGCCGGCGTTGCCCAGAGGTCGGCAACGATCATCTATGGCGGCCAGAACCGGCAGGTCATGGTGACCGGAACCGACACCAACTATTTCATCACGCAGGATTGGTCGGTCTTGGCCGGTCGCCAGTTCCTCGACGGCGAGGTGCGCTCCGGCCGCGCCGTCTGCGTCATCGGGCAGACGGTCCGCGACAAGCTCTTCGGCCGCGGTGAGCCAATCGGCCAAAGGCTTCGCGTCAAGAATGTCTCCTGCGAGGTGATCGGCGTGCTCGAGGCCAAGGGCCAATCGATCGTCGGCACCGACCAGGACGATGTCGTGCTGATGCCGCTGCGGGCATTCCACCGCCGTATCGCCGGCAATACCGATATCAGCACGATGAGTATCTCGGCCCGGGATGGCGTCGATACCGCCAAGGTCCAGGCCGACATCGAGCGCCTGTTGCGGGAGCGTCGCAATATCTCGCGCGGCGAGCAGGACGATTTCTCGGTGCGCGACATGAAGCAGCTCGCGCAGACGCAGACCGCCACCACCTCGATCCTGACCGGCCTGCTCGGCGCAGTCGCCGCCGTCAGCCTGCTGGTCGGCGGCATCGGGATCATGAACATCATGCTGGTGTCGGTGACCGAGCGCACGCGCGAGATCGGCATAAGGCTCGCGATCGGCGCGTTGGAACATCAGGTGCTGACCCAGTTCCTCGTCGAGGCCGCGGTGCTGTCGCTGTTCGGCGGCGTGGTCGGCATCCTGTTCGGCCTGACGCTGGCTTGGCTCGCGACCGGCGGCCTGCGGGTGCCGTTCGCGATCGACCCCACCATCATCCTGATCGCCTTCGGGTTCTCGGCGCTGGTCGGCGTTGTCTTCGGCTTCTTTCCGGCGCGGCGGGCCGCGCGGCTCGATCCGATCGAGGCGCTGCGGCACGAGTGATCGAACGTAGCGGCGCACAAGCAGCAGTGCGTCTCACAGCTTGGCTGAGCGGCGATAGAACCGTCCGCGCTCCGCTCCGCGCCAATCGACGATCTCTGGAACGTCCGATGTATCGATGACGGCGTCGCTCATGGTCGCGAGAGCGCGAAGCTCGCGCGTCATGTGACGCCCCTTCTTCATAGTGCGAGCGCTCGCCCTTCGTCGCCTTGCACGTGGAGATGATGCGGACAATTTCTTCACCATAGAGATCCTATTCCAGCTTCGCGCCCGAGCGCTTGATCACGTCCGCCCATTTGGCGAGCTCGTTCTTGATCAACGCGCCGAATTCCTCCGGCGTGCCACCGGCGGGCTCGTCGCCGATCACGCCGAAGCGCTGGATGAAAGCCTGAGTCGCAATCGCGCGGTTGAGCGCGGCGTTGAGCTTCATCACGATCTCACGCGGCATGCCGGCCGGCCCCACCACCCCGCTCCAGGTCGGCGCGTCGTAGCCCGGCACGCCCGCCTCCGCGACCGTCGGCAGCTCCGGAAAGCCTGGCGAGCGGCGCGCGCCGCTCACGGCGAGCGCCCTCACCTCGCCCGACTTGGCGTGTGGCGCGATCGAGTTGAGGCTCTCGAACATCAGGTCGACATGCCCGGCGATCAGATCGTTCAACGCGGCCGCGCCGCCGCGATACGGCACGTGCACGATATTGGTGCCGGTCATTACCTTGAACAATTCGCCGCCGACATGGCCGGGCGAGCCGCTCGCCGACGACGCGTTGGTGAGCTTGCCGGGATTGCTTTTGGCGGCCTCGATCACGTCACGCACCGAACGATAAGATGACTTCGGCGACACCGCGAACAAGAGATGGCCGCGGGTGGCGAGCATGATCGGCTGGAAGTCACGCGCGACGTCGTAGGGCACTTTCGCGATCATGTTGGGGCTGATGGCGAGCGCGCCGACCGGCCCCATGCCGAGCGTGTAGCCGTCGGGCGCGGCCTTCGCGACCAGGTCGAGCCCGATGGTGAAGGCGGCGCCCGGCTTGTTCTCGATCACGATGCTCTGGCCGATGATCGGCGCAAGCTCCGCGGTCAGCAGCCGCGCCAGCGTGTCGGTCGCGCTGCCGGGCGCCTGCGGCACGATCAGCCGGATCGGCTTGTCGGGAAATTCCGCGGCGGCGACGGCAGGGAACAGCCAAGCGGCACAGGCAAACAGCAGCGCGGCGATTGAACGCGCAAGCGATGATGGGACCATGCATTCCCTCCCGTGGCCTTCGCCCGCGTTGGTGGACGAAACCGCAGCAGCGTAGCCAATCGAAACAGGCGAGCGCAATCGGAATGGATCGCGCACGCGTCAACGCCCCCGCAGCCACCTCCCGATCCGCTCCACCGCCTCGTGCATCTCGGCGGCCGATCCGGCATAGCAGAAGCGGATGAAGGAGCGGCCCTTGATCGGATCGAAATCGACCCCCGGCGTGGCGGCGACATGCGCCTCCTCCAGCATGCGCCGGGCGAAGTCGAGGCTGTCGGAGGAGAAGCGCGACACGTCGGCGTAAAGATAGAAGGCGCCGTCGACCGGGAGAAACCGGTCGAGCCCCACCTTCGGCAGTCCCTCGACGAGAATACGCCGGTTCTCCTCGTAGCCGTGCTTGACCGCCTCCATCTCGGCGCGGCCCTCGAAGGCGGCTTCGGCCGCGATCTGCGAGAGCGTCGGCACCGAGATCGCCAGGTTGCCCTGCAGCCGATCGATCGGGCGCACGAGCGCATCCGGCACCACCATCCAGCCGACGCGCCAGCCGGTCATGCAGAAATACTTGGAGAACGAATTGATGATGACCGCATTCTCCGACAGACGCGCCGCCGTGTCGGCCGCGAATGCGTAGTCGAGCCCGTGATAGATCTCATCGGAGATGAAGCGGATGCCCTCGCGCTCGGCGGCGGCATGAAGATCGCGTAGCGCATCCGCCGGCATCATGGTTCCGGTCGGATTGGCCGGGCTTGCCACCAGCACGCCCTTGAGCGGCGTGCGCCGGTGCACGGCCATGAGCATGTCGGGCGTGATCGCAAAGCGCGTCGCCGCGGTCGTCTCGATGAGCACGCCCTCGCAGCCGAGCGCCGTGAGAATGTGCCGATAGGGCGGATAGCCGGGCACCGCGATCGCCACCCGGTCGCCGGGCTCGAACAGCGTGAGGAACGCCAGGATGAAGCCCGCCGATGATCCGGTGGTGACGATGACCCGCGCCGGATCGACCGACACGCTGTAACGCTCGCGGTAGTGCCTTGCGATCCGCTCCCGCAGCGACGGGATGCCAAGTGATTCGGTGTAGCGCAGCGGTCCCGCGAGCGCGTCGCGCGCCGCCGCGATGGCACATGCGGGCGCGGGCGCGGCCGGCTGCCCGACCTCCATGTGGATCACATGGCCGCCCGCGGCCTCGATCCGCGCCGCCGCCGCCATCACGTCCATCACCATGAATGGCGGCACGTCGCTGCGCGCGGAGGGGGTCATCAGGCGTGTTGCCGATTCGAGCATGGGCGCGGACCTTCAGATGTGGGCGCGAGGCCCCCTGCCCCGCTGTTGCCGCATTCGGCGGCTTCGGTTGCCTGCCTGCCCGATCGTGGCGTGACAACAGGCCGGTACCAACTTGCCGAGCCGGGCGCAACGGTCGCCATAATGGGCGTCATTAATGGGCATAATCGGCGCGTAATGGGCGCATGGCTGGCGCGGATGTGAAGATAAGCGCCCTTCCAGTGGGTGCACACAACACACATGACGTGGTATCGATAGCAACCCGCCCGGGCCTGTCACGGGCACAGCGAGACGCATTGGCCAGATGATCTTAGCCGAGACATCTTCACAGCCCCGTCGTCCTCTGAAGCGCCTCACCGCGCTGGTTACGGCGGTTGCCTTGCTCGCGGCCGGAGGGCCGGTATCGGCGCAGCGGGGCGCCAAGGGTCCCCCCGTCATCCGCGACGCCGAGATCGAGCAGCTGCTGCGCGACTACACCCAGCCGATTCTCCAGGCCGCCGGGCTCGCCAAGCAGAACATCCAGGTCGTGATCATCAACGACCGGGCGTTCAACGCGTTCGTGGCCGACGGCCGCCGCATCTTCATCAATGCCGGCACGCTGATGGACGCAGCCACGCCAAACGAGGTCATCGGCGTGCTGGCCCATGAAACCGGCCACATCGCGGGCGGCCACCTGTCGCGCCTGCGCGAGGAAGTATCGAAAGCGACCACGCAATCGATTGTGGCGCTGCTGCTCGGTGCGGGCGCGATGGTCGCGGCCTCCCGCAGCGGTTCCGCCAATGTGGGTCAGGCCGGCATGGCGGCCCTGCAGGCGCCGCAGGCTATGATCCAGAACTCGCTGCTTGCCTATGTGCGCACGCAGGAGGACGCCGCCGATCGCGCCGGCGTCAAGTTCCTCGCCGCTACCGGCCAATCGGCCAAGGGCATGCACGACAGCTTCAAGCGGCTCGCCGACCAGATTCTCTACCAGACCCGCTATATCGATCCCTACATGCAGTCGCATCCGCTGCCGGCAGAGCGCGTGCGCGCTTTGGCCGAGCTCGCACGTTCGAGCCCGCATTGGGACAAGACCGATTCGCCTGCGCTGCAGCAGCGGCACGACCTCATGCGTGCCAAGCTCCATGGCTTCATGGACCAGCCGGACGCCGTGTTGCGTCGCTACCAGGCGAGCGACAACAGCGTGCCGGCACGCTACGCCCGCGCCATCGCCTCCTACCGTTTTGCCAACTCCGGTGGCGCGCTCGGGCAGATCGATTCCCTCATTCAGGCAAATCCGCAGAGCCCCTATTTCCATGAGCTCAAGGGCCAAGCGCTGCTCGAGGGCGGCAAGCCGGCCGAGGCGGTTGCGCCGTTGCGGCGGGCGGTGCAGCTCGCATCCAACCCGGCACTGATCCAGATCATGCTGGCGCAGGCGCTGATCGCCTCCAACACCCATGGCGAAGAAGCCGTAACCCTGCTGGAGACGGCGTTGCGGCGGGAGCCGGAATCGCCGGAAGCTTACGCCCAGCTCGCCATGGCCTATGGACGCAAGGGCGACCTCGCCCGGGCCGATCTGTCGTCCGCGCAGGCCGCGTTCATGCGCGGCGAGCTGCTGACCGCGCGCCAGCTGGCCGCGCGCGCCAAGACCCGCTTCCCGGTCGGCTCGCCCGGCTGGGTGAAGGCGGACGATATCACGACCTACCGCCCGCCCGGGCAAGCCGGACAGCGTAATTGAAGCCGAAAAGGACCCCTCCCATGACGTTCGACATTCGCACGCTGGCCGCCGCGACGTTCGCGCTTGCCGCCCTCGCGACGCCGGCCCCGGCGCAATCGTTCTCGTCCGATCAGCGCGGCGAGATCGAGAAGATCGTGCGCAAGTACCTGCTCAGCAATCCGCAGCTCCTGCAGGAGGTGATGACCGAGCTGGAGAAGCGCCAGGCGCAAGCGGATGCCGACAAGCATCGCGCCGCGATCAAGGAGCACGCCTCGATCATCTTCGATTCCCCGCGCCAGGTTACGCTCGGCAATCCGAAGGGCGACGTCACCTTCGTCGAGCTGTTCGACTACAACTGCGGCTATTGCAAGCGCGCCCTCTCCGACATGCTCGATCTCATGAAGGCCGACCCCAATATCAAGGTCGTGCTCAAGGAATTCCCCGTGCTCGGCGAAGGCTCGACCCAGGCGGCGCAGGTTGGCGTCGCGGTGCGGATGCAGGACAAGACCGGCGGCAAGAAGTACCTCGAATTCCACCAGAAGCTTCTCAACAGCCGCGGCTCCGCCGACAAGGCGCGGGCGATGGCGGTGGCCAAGGAGATCGGCCTCGACATGACGCGGCTGGAGAAGGACATGGCGAGCGAAGAGGTGAAGGCCACGCTCGCCGAGAGCTTCAAGATCGCCGAGGCGATCGGGATCAACGGCACGCCAAGCTACGTGATCGGCAACGAGGCGGTGATCGGCGCGGTCGGCCTCGCGACCCTCAAGGAACGGGTCAACGTCGCCCGCTGCGGCCAGGCCACCTGCTGAGGGCCAGCCGGACTCCCGGCGTCCAAGCGCGCCTGCGCGCAGTCATCCGCTGAACCCCGGGCGGCCACGGTCAGCCCAGGAGAGCGGCCTTCCCTTTTTGTGGTGGCTGCCTATAAAGCGGTGACGGCATTCCTCGCGCGGCGGCCCCATGGCGAAAATCGTCTTTGTCCTCAACGGCCCGAACCTCAATCTGCTCGGCACGCGCGAGCCGCAGACCTATGGCCGCGCGACCCTGCAGGACGTGGAGAGGCTCGCCCGCGATACCGCCGCACGCCACAAGCTCGATGTGGAATTCCGCCAGACCAACCATGAGGGCGAGTTGGTCGACTGGATCCATGAAGCCCAGGCCAAGCACGCCGCGGGCATCATCCTCAATGCCGGCGGCTATACCCATTCCTCGGTTGCGCTGCGCGACGCGGTCGCGGCCGTGAACGTGCCGGTGATCGAGGTGCACATCAGCAACATCTTCGCGCGCGAGGATTTTCGCCACTTCTCCCATATCGCGCCGGTGGCCAAGGGCACGCTGTGCGGGTTTGGCATCGCGGGTTATGGCCTCGCCATCAGCGGCCTGGCCGCCATTCTTGACGCCAAGGGCTGAACCGTGGCGCGCGAAACCAAGGACCCGGCAGGACCGGAATTGCAAGAGAGATCGGAGATGGCAAAGCAGCAGGGCGGCGTCGACCACGAGCTGATCCGCGCGCTCGCCAAGCTGCTCGACGAAACTGGGTTGACCGAGATCGAGTTCGAGCGTGGCGGGCAGCGCGTACGCGTGGCCCGTCAGGCGCAGGCGGTCATGGCGGCGGCACCCGCCCGGCCAGTGTCAGTCGAGGCGACGCCGCTGCCAAGCAGCGGCGGCATCCTCGATCCGGCCAAGCATCCCGGCGTCGTGACCTCGCCCATGGTCGGCACCGCGTATCTCGCCCCCGAGCCCGGCGCCCGCCCGTTTGTCGAAGTGGGAAGCCGGGTCCGCGCAGGCGAGCCGCTGATGATCATCGAAGCCATGAAGACGATGAACCAGATCCCGGCTCCCCGCGCCGGCACCGTAATCCAAATCTTGATCGAGGACGGCCAGCCGGTCGAGTTCGGCGAGCCGCTGATGATCATCGAATGACGCCATGTTCGAGAAAATCCTGATAGCCAACCGCGGCGAGATTGCGCTGCGCGTGCTGCGCGCCTGCAAGGAGCTTGGCATTGCGACGGTGGCGGTGCATTCGACCGCCGACGCCGACGCCATGCATGTGCGTCTCGCGGATGAAAGCGTGTGCATCGGTCCGCCGGCCGCACGCGACAGCTACCTGAACATTCCCGCGCTGCTGGCGGCCTGCGAGATCACCGGCGCCGACGCGGTGCATCCGGGCTATGGATTTCTCTCGGAGAACGCGCGCTTTGCCGAGATCCTCGAAGAGCACAATGTCCATTTCATCGGACCCAAGCCGTCCCATATCCGCATGATGGGCGACAAGATCGAGGCCAAGCGCACCGCGAGCCGGCTCGGCATCCCGGTCGTGCCAGGCTCCGAGGGCGGCGTCGGCTCCGACCAGGAGGCGATCACGGTCGCGCGTGCGATCGGGTTTCCGGTGCTGGTCAAGGCCTCCGCCGGCGGCGGCGGACGCGGCATGAAGGTCGCGCGCAGCGCCGAGGACCTCTCGAACGCGCTCGCGACCGCGCGTGCCGAAGCCAAGGCCGCGTTCGGTGATGACGCGGTCTATCTCGAAAAGTATCTGGAGCGGCCGCGCCATATCGAAATCCAGGTGCTGGGCGACGGCCAAGGTCGCGCCATCCACCTCGGCGAGCGCGACTGCTCGCTGCAGCGCCGCCATCAGAAGGTCTGGGAGGAAAGTCCCTCGCCCGCGCTCAACGTCACCGCCCGCAACGTCATCGGCGAGACGGTCGCGCGCGCGATGCGCGAGCTCGAATATCTTGGCGTCGGCACCGTCGAGTTTCTCTACGAGGAGGGCAAGTTCTATTTCATCGAGATGAACACGCGCATCCAGGTCGAGCATCCGGTGACGGAAGCGATCACCGACATCGATCTGATCCTGGAACAGATCCGCGTGGCCGCCGGGGGCGAGCTCCAGCTCGCGCAGGACGACGTGAAATATTACGGGCACGCCATCGAGTGCCGTATCAACGCCGAAAACCCGGTCTCGTTCCGGCCGTCGCCCGGCCGGATCGTGCACTACCATCCGCCGGGCGGGCTCGGCGTGCGGGTCGATTCGGCCGTGTATCATGGCTACACGATCCCGCCCTACTACGACTCGCTCGTGGGCAAGCTCATCGTCCATGGCCGCACGCGCGGCGAGTGCCTGATGCGGCTCAAGCGCGCGCTCGACGAGTTCGTGGTCGACGGCATCGAGACGACATTGCCGCTGTTCCGCGCGCTGGTGCGGGAAAAGGAGATCATCGACGGCGACTATCACATCCACTGGCTCGAGGAATTCCTGGCCCGGGGCGGGATGGCGGAGTGATGCGGCGCGCGGCGCGAATTCCGCAACTCAGGGCACGCGCGGCAGCTCGACCTGATCCTCAAGGATAATCTTTTCAAAATCGCTGATTAGGATCTCGACCCGCAGCCGCCAGCGGCCGGCAAGGGGAATGCGGATGTCGTCGATGCGCCAGGTGGCATCGCCCTCGCTCACGGCCTTGCGCCGCAGCGCCTCGATGCCGGCCGCCGTATTGGCAAACACCAGCGTCAGCTCCTTGGCGTCGAGCGGGCGCAGCTCCTGGTCGAGCAGCAGCACGGACATCCTGGTGCCGCGTGCGCGTTCCGGCTCGATCTCGATTTGAGCCATGGCGCGCTCGCCGTGGACGTGGAACGAGACCAGCTGGACGGCCGCGAGCGCGCGCGGCGGCGGCGTGAAGCGCCAGGACGCGACCAGCGCCAGGATGATCAGCGCGAGAGTAAGCTCGATCCTGATCGAGGCCGCGAGCGGGCGCGCCGCCATGTCGCCCCCCGCCGCCTGAAACCGTGGAACGAGCACGTACCGGTTCGCCGCCGCAAGAGCGATGAGGACCGCGATCACCGCAAGCTTACCGGCCAGCACAAAACCATAGCGCGTCGTCCACAGCGCATCGACGCGGTCGAGCTGGACGACCATGAGCAAGCCTCCGGTTGCGACCAGGACGGCGAGCGGAACCGGGATCAGGTGCGAGAACCGCATCAGCGCCATGCGATCGGCGGCGCCAATCGCGACTGCGAGCGGAATGAGCGCACCGATCCAGAAGGTGACGGTCACGCCATGCAGAAACACCGCCGAGCGCGTGAGCCAGCGCGGCGCGACGGTGCCGGCGTGCCCGCTCAGCGCGAGCCCCACGCCTATTCCCACGAGACCCACGAGGGCCAACGCGCGTGCGAGGCGTGTGGGTGCAGCCGCCAATGCGAGCAGGCTCGCAAGCAGCGCACATTCGACCGTGACGGCGGTCAGCCCGTAGGCGGTTTCCCACCCCGCCCGCCAGACCTCCATCTGCGCCAGCTGCGACACCGGCAGGTCGAGCGCATCGAGCCCTTGCAGGCCGACCGATATTGGTATCGCGATCAGGCCGCCCACGAGCAGCGCCGCATGGACAGCCGTTGCCCGCGCGCCACCGGCGGTGTCGATCCAGGTCCGGAAGAAGACCCCGCCAATGCCCAGGACCATCCCAATGTAGACCGCCAGCTTCAACACCCACAGCGCGGACCGCGCGGTCGCGTTGCCCGAAGCCGCGCCAGCCGGCTCGCTCGGAGCGCCGATCGAAAAGATGAAGGAGCCGCCCACCGGATGGCCGTCGGCCGAGACCACGCGCCAGCTCAGCACGTGGCTGCCTTGGCGCAAGCGCGGCGGCGTGATGGTCACGACGCTGTTCTCGGCCGCCGCGGGCGGCGCGATGATCTCGCCGCCCGGTCCGATCAGCCGCATCACCAGCACCGAGACCGGCTCGTTGAAGGTCAACGTGAGGACTTTGGGCGGCTCCGCCAGCATCGCGCCGTCGGCCGGCTCGGCCCGCACCAGCGATGCATGGGCAAATGCTAGTGGCGACGCGATCAAGGCCGCAAGCAGAACGGCGATGAAGGCGAGGCGCGACACGTCAGCGCTTCGGCAGGAGGCGCAGGCCCGGCGCCGGCTCCGGGCCGCCTTCGCCCTGCGCGCCACCGTCCTTTGGGATCTCGATCCAGCGATGGATGCCTTTCTCGCATTCCTGCACGACCGGGAAATAGATGGCCTTGCCGGCCTCGAGCTCCTCCGCCAGCACGCTCGTGAACACGAATTCGTCGTAGTGCGCGTCGGCCAGCTTGCCGCCCGACCACGAGAGCTCGGTCACGCCTTCGCTTACCTTGGCGCCGCGCAGCGTATAAGGCTTGGAGTACTTGCCGCTGACGGTGTTGAGCTGCCAGCCCGGCTTCGGCATCGGCTTGACGCCAATGACGCCATCGGGAATGCGGACGCGGATCGATGTGGTGGCGGCGCCCTCGCAACCATGCGGCACGCGCATCACCCCCTTATAGGTGGACCCGACCGGCGCCTGCTGCTGCTCCAGCGTGATGTGCGCGGATGCGCATGAGACTGAGACCAGGGCGCCGGCGGCGCCCGCGAATAGACGACGAAACATGGAACTGATCTCCGAGATGCGAGCGAGAACCCGGGCCGACGGAGGTCAGCCCGCGACGAGCGATCGAGGTTCAGCCGACACTCGGAGGCGCTTGTGAAGGCCCGGCTCGCACGGCGCGCCAGGCAATCCAGACGAAGTTACCTGCGGGCCTCGCCAAGCGATCGGCGCAGGCACGCTCGACGTGGCCGACGACCGGCTGCGTGACCCAAAGCACCGCCGGAGCAGCCGCCGCGCAGAACACGCAGCAGAGATCCCTCGCCTCGCCTGAACTGGGCGTACCGTTGGCGGGCGGCTCGCCGCCGCCCCCCGTCCCATGGCAGATCACGCCCGCATCAAACGGGCTTCCAGCCTGGAGCGCGGCCGACCTCGCGGTCGCAAGCCCGGTGACGAGCGCCTGCAGGGCCACGAGCACCACCGCGACCGCGATGAGCGGGCGCCGGCACAGCCGCAGTTGATTGAGGAAACCTGCCGTCACGAGAACCTCTCGCACGGGAGCCTAGCATGCTATAATCACCGC
>Ga0209797_10000186_pt1 | contig 28541 bp, 29 predicted proteins | sample DOMMetBare3Fresh_2_FD_187472 | JGI IMG/M metagenome (GOLD analysis project Ga0209797, IMG submission 187472) | Wetland sediment microbial communities from St. Louis River estuary, USA, under dissolved organic matter induced mercury methylation -... | ecosystem: Environmental > Aquatic >... | reverse complement strand
GCCGGTGGGCATCGTCGCCAACAACGGCATCCTGTTCACCGAGAGTGCCAACAAGGGCGCGCACTTCATCGAGCTGTGCTGCCAGCGCAAGGTGCCGCTCGTGTTCCTGCAGAACATCACCGGCTTCATGGTCGGCCGCAAGGTCGAGAACGAAGGCATCGCGCGCGCCGGCGCCAAGATGGTCACCGCGGTGGCGTGCGCGCAGGTGCCCAAGTTCACCGTGATCATCGGCGGGTCGTTCGGTGCCGGCAACTACGGCATGTGCGGTCGCGCCTACTCGCCGCGCTTGCTCTGGATGTGGCCCAACGCACGCATCTCGGTGATGGGCGGCGAGCAGGCCGCCAGCGTGCTGGCCACGGTCCGGCGCGACGGCATCGAGGCCAAGGGCGGGACCTGGAGCGCGGCCGAGGAGGAAGCATTCAAGGCACCGATCCGCAACCAGTACGAAGCCCAGGGCCACCCCTACTACGCCAGCGCCCGGCTATGGGACGACGGTGTGATCGACCCCGTCGACACGCGCCGCGTGCTCGCGCTGGGCCTGTCGGCGAGCCTGAATGCGCCGATTCCCGAGACGCGCTTCGGCGTGTTCCGCATGTGAGCGCTTCCGCACGGCTGCTCCGAAGGGAGCGCTGCGTCCCGCCCGGCGGGACCGCGCGCGGCGCCAGGGTGAACGAATGACCACGCTCGACATCCGCCTGCCTGTGCCCCATGTGGCCGAGGTGTGGCTCAACCGCCCCGAGGTGCGCAACGCCTTCAACGACGGCGTGATCGCCGAGCTGACGCAGGCGTTCACGCAACTCGGCGCCGACCCGAAGCTGCGCGCGATCGTGCTCGCCGGCCACGGCAAGGCGTTCTGCGCCGGCGCGGATCTGGCCTGGATGCGCGCGATGGCCGACTACTCGTGGGAAGAGAACCGCGCCGACGCCCAGAAGCTGGCCGACATGCTATGGGCGATCTACGCCTGCCCGCTGCCGGTGGTGGGACGCCTGCACGGCGACTGCTATGCCGGCGGCGTGGGCCTGGCCGCGGTGTGCGACGTGCTCGTGGCCGCCCACACGATGCAGTTCTGCCTGTCCGAGGCCCGGCTCGGCCTCTTGCCCGGCACCGTGGGGCCGTATGTCGTGCGTGCGCTCGGCGAGCAGGCGTCGCGACGCTACTTCGCGACGGCCGAGCGCTTCGGCGCCGTCGAGGCGCATCGGCTCGGCTTCGTGCACGAGGTGGTGGCCGCCGACATGCTCGATGCCAAGGTCGGCGAGATCGTTGCCGCGCTGGTGGCCAACGGGCCGGCCGCGGTGAGGGCGTGCAAACAGCTGGTCAAGGACATCGCGGGCCGACCGATCGACGCCGCGCTGCGCGCCGACACCGCGCGCCGCATCGCCGACATCCGTGCCAGTGACGAAGGCAAGGAAGGCGTGCAGAGCTTCCTGCACAAGCGCAGCGCGAAATGGACGGCGTGAACATCGACACCACCCACCTGGTCGCGCTCGCGGCCGCGCTCGGCTGGGCCAGCGGCCTGCGCCTGTACGCGGTGGTCTTCCTCACCGGCCTGGCGGGATACCTCGGTTGGGTCAGCCTGCCCGCGGGGCTGCACGTGCTGCAGCAGCCGGCGATGCTCTACGCGAGCGGCGCGTTGCTGCTGGTCGAGTTCTTCGCCGACAAGGTGCCCTGGGTCGACTCGTTGTGGGACACGGTGCACACCTTCATCCGCATCCCCGCCGGCGCGGCACTCGCCTACGGCGTGTTCGGCGGCGACCATGCCACCTGGGCCGCGGTGGCTGCGCTGCTGGGCGGCACGCTGGCCGCGACGTCGCACGCGGCCAAGACGACCACGCGTGCAGCGGTGAACACCTCGCCCGAGCCGTTCTCCAACATCGGCCTGTCGCTGCTCGGCGACGCGTTCGTGCCCGGGATGCTGTGGCTGGCCTGGGCGCATCCGGTCTGGTTCTTCGCCGTGCTCGTGTTCACGCTCGTGGCGATGGTGGCCATCACGGTGCTGTTGTTCCGCTTCCTGCGCGGCTTGACGCAACGATTGCGCGGGCACTTCGTGCCGACGCAGATGGGGGAGGCTTGAAGAGGATCCCCCCGAAGCGGCTTCGCCGCTCCCCCCCAGGGGGGCGCCGGCGGCCCGGCGAAGCCGGTTCCGCGGCGGCTGCTTGGCGGCGGCGCACTGGTACGAAGCGCGGTGGAGCCACTTTCATGTTCAAGAAGATCCTGATTGCCAACCGAGGCGTTCGCGCCAAGGGCGCGGGAGCCTGATGTGTTCAACAAGATCCTGATTGCCAACCGCGGCGAGATCGCCTGCCGCGTCGCGGCCACGGCGCGCCGAATGGGCGTGCGCTCGGTGGCCGTGTACTCCGACGCCGATGCGAACGCACGCCATGTGCGCGCGTGCGACGAAGCGGTGCACATCGGCGCATCGCCGCCGCGCGAGAGCTACCTGCGCTGGGAACGCATCCTCGACGCGGCCGCAGTCACCGGCGCGCAGGCGATCCACCCGGGCTACGGGTTCCTGTCGGAGAACGAGGAGTTCGCCGCCGCCTGCGCGAAGGCGGGGCTCGTGTTCATCGGCCCACCAGCGAGCGCGATCGCGGCGATGGGCAGCAAGGCCGCGGCCAAGGCGCTGATGGACAAGGCCGGCGTTCCGCTCGTGCCCGGCTACCACGGCCAGGACAACGATCCGAAGCTGCTCGCGCGCGAAGCCGCTCGCATCGGTTACCCGGTGCTGATCAAGGCCAGCGCCGGCGGCGGCGGCAAGGGCATGCGTCGTGTCGACCGCGCCGACGACTTCGCCGCTGCACTCGCGTCGTGCCAGCGCGAGGCCAAGGCCAGCTTCGGCAACGACCATGTGCTGGTCGAGCGCTACGTCACGCGGCCGCGCCACATCGAGATCCAGGTCTTAGCCGACACGCTGGGGCACTGCGTCTACCTGTTCGAGCGCGACTGTTCGGTGCAGCGCCGCCACCAGAAGGTGCTGGAGGAGGCCCCAGCGCCCGGCATGAGCGAGGCGCGCCGCCGGCAGATGGGCGAGGCCGCGGTGGCCGCCGCGCAGGCGGTCGGTTATGTCGGCGCGGGCACGGTGGAATTCGTCGCCGAGGAGCTCGACGATGGCGACATCCGTGCCTACTTCATGGAGATGAACACGCGGCTGCAGGTCGAGCATCCGGTGACCGAGGCGATCACCGGCCTGGATCTGGTCGAGTGGCAGCTGCGCGTGGCCGCCGGCCAGCCGCTGCCGCTCACACAAGCCCAGCTTTCGATGCGCGGCCACGCGATCGAGGCGCGCATCTGCGCCGAGAACCCCGAGGGCGGTTTCCTGCCCGCAACCGGCACGCTGCGCGTGGCGCGCTGGCCGGCCCATGTGAGCTTCGAGCGCTGCGACGCCATGCCACGCATCGATCGCGGCTTCGACGAGGGCGATGCGATCAGCCCGCACTACGACTCGATGATCGCCAAGCTCATCGTCTGGGGCGAGAACCGGCAGCAGGCGCTGGCGCGCCTGGATGCCGCGCTGGCGCACACGCACATCGTCGGCCTGGCCACCAACGTCGCGTTCCTGCGCCGCGTCGTCCAGAGCGATGCGTTCGCGAAGGCCGAGCTCGACACCACGCTGATCGAGCGCGAGCGGGTTGCCCTGTTCGAGTTCACGCCGCTGCCGCTGGAGTGCGCCGCCGCAGGCGTGGTGGCGCGCGAGCTGGCGAACGAGGCGGCCCTGCAGGATGCCGACCCGTGGTCGCGGCGCGACGGCTGGCGCCTGTTCGGCGGTGCGACGCGCCGATTCGATCTGGAGATCGGAAGCGAGCGCCATGCGGCGAGCCTGCACCGCGCGCATGACGGCGCACTCACGCTGGCCGTCGGCGCACGGCATTGGCCGTTCTCGAGCGCGGCACTGGGCCAGGATCGCCACGACGTGACGCTCGGCGACTCTCGCTGGACGCTGGCTGTCTACGCCGACGGCGAGCGCATCACCGTGTTCGCGCCGCACGGCACGCTCGCGCTGCAGCAGGTCGACGCGCTGGCGCATGCCGGCGAGGGCGTGTCGGCGGCCGGCCGCCTGACCGCGCCGATGCCGGGCAGGATGGTCGCCTTCCTCGTGCAGTCGGGCGACGCGGTGAAGGCAGGACAGCCGCTGGCGGTGATCGAAGCGATGAAGATGGAGCACACGATCGCCGCGCCGCGCGACGGCATCGTGACCGAGCTGCTCTACGGCGCCGGCGACCAGGTCGCTGAAGGGGCCGAGCTGCTGCGTGTCGAGGCGCCAGCCTGAGCGCGGTCCGCGCGCGCCGTCAGGACGCCGTCCGTCAGAGCCAGCGCGATGGCGAGAACCACGCCGGCTTCGCGTGCGTCGACACGAATTCCGCGATCGGCGGCGGCTCCGACACGCCGAAACCCGAGGTGTCGGCGGCCCAGTCCTGCGGCGGACCGGCATGTCGGCCGGCACGCGACAGACGCAGGCGCTCGGCCGCGAAGAGCTCGCCGGCGGCGCGGAACTGGCGCGCCAGCAGAGGCAACTCCGTGCCCTTCATCGCATCGCACACCAGCAGCAGGTCGCGCGTGTAGCCCTTGTCGGCGAGCGCCCGCCGCACGTCCACGGCCTGCCCGAGCTGGCGCCGCAGGTGCAGGTCGATGCGCTGAGCGATGACGGAACGCGGATCCATGCCAGGAGTCTTCGTCGCGCGCGCATCGATGACCATCCCCGGGTCGCGGGCAAAACGCGCGGCGCTACAGTGGAACTCGCCACGAGCGAGGAATCCATCACATGAGCGCCGCCCTGCCCTCCCATGTCCGCCTCGTCGATGTCGGCCCGCGCGACGGGCTGCAGAACGAGAAACAGCCGGTGGCCACCGAGCACAAGGTCGGCTTGGTGCAGCGCCTGCAGGCCGCAGGCGTCAAGGAGATCGAGGTGACCAGCTTCGTCTCGCCCAAGTGGGTCCCCCAGATGGCGGACAACGACGCAGTGATGGCCGGCATTGAGCGCGTGCCGGGCGTGCGCTACCACGTGCTGGTGCCCAACATGAAGGGCTTGGAGGCCGCGCTGCCGACGCGACCCGACGAGGTGGTGGTGTTCGGCGCCGCGAGCGAGGCCTTCAGCCAGCGCAACATCAACTGCAGCGTCGAGGAAAGCATCGAGCGCTTCAGGCCGGTGGCCCAGGCCGCGTGCGCCGCGGGCCTGAAGGTGCGCGGCGCGATCTCCACCGCGCTCGGCTGCCCCTACCAGGGCGAGGTCAGCCCTGACGAGGTCGAGCGCGTGGTGCGGCTGATGAAGGCCATCGGCGTGCAGCATGTCGGCATCGCCGACACGATCGGTGTGGGCACGCCGCGCCGCGTGCAGGCGGCCATGGAGCGCGCGCTGAAGCATTACCCGATCGACGAGGTCAGCGGCCACTTCCACGACACCTATGGCCAAGCGCTGGTCAACATCTACGCCTGCCTGGAGATGGGGATCTTCCACTTCGACACCAGCGTGGCGGGCCTGGGCGGCTGCCCGTATGCGAAGGGCGCCACCGGCAACGTGGCCAGCGAGGACGTGGTGTTCATGCTCGAGGGCTTGGGCATCGAGACGGGCATCGACCTCCAGGCCCTGGTTGACGCCGGCGCCTACATCTCCGAAGTGCTCGGCCGTGCGCCGGTCTCGCGTGCCGGCAAGGCGCTGCTGGCCAAGCGGGCGTGATGTCGGCCCCCACGCTCACTTCGCTCGCGGGACCCCGCGGGAGCGCGCCGGCCCTTCGAAGCGGCCGGGCGGGCCGGCGGGCCGCGGCATGAGCCTGGACGACAAGCCCGAGGGGTTCCGCCGCGTCGCCGCCGCGCTGGCGGCATGCGGCCACCCGCATCGACCGGTGTGGCTCGAGGTGGCCGCACGCACCTCGCAGGAAGCCGCCGATGCGCTGGGCGTCACGCTCGGCCAAATCGCCAAGAGCGTGATCTTCCGGCGCACAAGCGACGACCGCGCGGTGTTGGTGATCGCCGCGGGCGACCGTCGCGTCGACGAGAAGAAGGTCGCCGCGATCACCGGAGCGCTGGGGCGCGCCGACGCCGACTTCGTCAAGGCACGCACCGGCTTTTCGATCGGCGGCGTCGCGCCGCTGGCGCACAGCGAGCCGCCGCTGACGCTGGTCGACGCATCGCTCGCGCGCTTCGACGTGATCTGGGCCGCGGCCGGCCATCCCAACGGCGTGTTCCGCCTTGCCGCCGCGGACCTGCCGGCGCTGACCGGCGACGCGCCCGTGGTCGATGTCGTGCAAGCGTCCTGATGGTGCCCAGCCCCTGCCGCAACGTCTGCCGCATGCACGAGGCGAGTGGTCATTGCGTGGGCTGCGGCCGCACGCTCGACGAGATCGCGTTGTGGTCGGTGCTCGACGACGAGGACAAGCAAGCGGTGTGGGCCCTGCTGCCGGCGCGCCTGGCCGCGCTGCCGCCCGACGAAGCGCGCATCGATGTCCCGCGCGAACCGTCCTGACGCTCAGCGCGGCGTGGCGCGCACGATCGCCGCGCGTAACGCAGCGAGCTTGCCCTTCAGCCGCTGCGCTTGTGCAGGGCCCATGCGCACGAGCATCTTCGATCCGGCGGGCAGCGCCTCGAGCGCGGAATCCGCGAACTCGTAGCGCACCCAGGGCCGCTCGGAGGCGATCGGACCCTTCACCTCGGTCAGCCGCACCGCCAACGGCGGGGCCGGCTCGGGCGTGGCCAGCAGCCGGTCGATCACCTCGACCAGTCGGTCGTTGAAGTAACCCTGCGGGTAGCCGAGCTCACGGTAAGCCTGCTGGAACAGCGGATACCACTGCACGTACAGCGCCGCGGCGCGCGCGGTGTCGACCGACTCGACGAATTCGACGAAGGGCGTGTAGCGCGATGCGTTGGCCGGCGCGATCTGCTCGACACCATCGCCGCCGCGCACGGTGGCGAAACGTCCGGGTGCAGGCACCACCGGCCACAACCGCGGCGCCGCGTGCACGCGGTCGAGGTTGTCCACCGTCGCAACCACCCGCCGAACGAAATCGTCGGTGTGCAGCATCGCAAGCATCGCCTGGCTGCCGATCAGCGAGGCCAGTGCCTTGCGCAGCGCGGCGTCGGCGCCCGGCGGTGCCTCATTGCCGTGGGGCTGGCCCGCAAGCACGGCGGCCTCATCGATCGGGTGGCGGATCGCGCTCGCCTCGGCGACGCCCAGCGCGGGCTGCGGCGGATTCGGCTCGACCGGCAGCGCCGCCGCGGCCGAGGGCGGCACGGCGCTCTGGCGGGCTTCGCGCCACCACAGGTAGGCGCCTGCGGCCAGCACGAGCGCGACGATGCCGCTACCCATGACCAAACGGCTCGTCGCCGAAGCCGGCGGCATGATCGGCCGTTGGGCTCGCAACTGTTCAACGGGCGGTTCCATTGTCTTGCGACAACGCGATGCGCCGCGAGTTCACAAGAAGTCGTGAGTTCTTGTGAGCAACGCGCCCCGCGACCCGGCCCGATGCCGTGGTCTACGATGCCCGCGAACCTTCATTCCGCCCCAGCGATGTCCCAGCCCCTGCCCCCGACCGTCCCTGCCACCGTGCGCCGCATCACCGAAGTGAGCGACGACCACGTGCACGCGCTGACCGCACTGCTGATCGACTGCGTGGACGGTGGCGCATCGGTCAGCTTCATGCACCCGCTGGCGCCGGAGCGCGCCGAGCGATTCTGGCGCCGCGTCGCGACGGGCGTCGCGGCGGGCGAACGCGCGCTGCTGGTGGCCGAGGATGCGCGCGGTGCGATCGTCGGCACGGTGCAGCTCGTGCTCGACCAGCCCGACAACCAACCGCACCGCGCCGACGTGGCCAAGATGCTGGTGCACCGCCGGGCGCGCCGGCAGGGCCTGGGCGCGGCGCTGATGCGCGCGACCGAAGAGGTGGCGCGCGAGCTCGGCAAGACGGTCCTGGTGCTCGACACCGTGACCGGCGGCGATGCGGAGCGGCTGTACGCGCGCCTGGGCTGGCAGCGCGTGGGGGTGATCCCCGACTACGCACTGTGGCCGCGCGGCGGCCTGTGCGCGACGACGGTGTTCTACCGGCTGCTGCCATGACGCCGCACGCAAAGGCGCCACCGCCCATCCTCTGCACGCTGCCCAATGGCGTGCGCCTGGTGGCCTTGCCGCTGCCCGCGGCCACCACCGCCAGCGTGGCGGTATTCGTGCGCAGCGGCAGCGCGCACGAGTCGCGCGCGATCAACGGCATCAGCCACATGGTCGAGCACATGCTGTTCAAGGGCACCGCCACGCGTGACGCGCGCCAGATCAACCTCGATGCCGAGGCGCTGGGTGCCGAGGTCAATGCGCACACCGATCGCGACCACACCGCCTTCTACATGCGCGGCCTGAGCGAACACGCAGGGGACCTCGCGCGCATGCTGGCCGATCTGGTGACTGCGCCGAGCTTCCCGCCCGACGAGCTCGAACGCGAGCGCCAGGTGCTGCTGCAGGAACTGGCCGAGGACGAGGATGACCCGGTGTCGTCGGCCTACAAGCTGTTCGACACCGCGTGCTACGGCCTGCATGCGGCCGCGCTGCCGGTGATCGGCACACGCGCGCGCGTGCAGCGCCTCGCGCGCGACGAGCTGGTCCAGTACGTGCAGCGCCAGTACCGCGGCCACAGCGTCGTCGTCGGCGCGGCCGGCGCGTTCGATCGGGACGCGTTCCTGAACGCGGCGACGCGGGCCTTCGCGGCGCTGCCTGCCGGCGGCTCGGCGCGTGTCGAGGCGCCCGCCTACCTGGGGGACGTGCGCACGCGCGCGCATGCCGGATCGAGCCAGACCCATGCGGTGCTGGGCGGCGCGATCGGGCCGCGCGGCGATGCCCTCGAAGACGCGGCCGCGCTCGCCGCGGCGGTGCTCGGAGAAGGCATGAGCTCGCCGCTGCTGCACGAGCTGCGCGAGAAGCGCGGCCTCGCGTACCACGCCTCGTGCGCCGCCGACGTGCAGGACCTGTGCGGCCAGTTCGTGATCGAAACCTCGACCGCGCCCGACCGCGCCGAGGAGTGCCTGGACGTGGTGCTCACACTCCTGGACGCGCACGCCGGATCGATCGACGCAGCCGAGCTCGCGCGCGCGCGCAACCAGCTGCGCGTGCGCCGCCTGCGCGATGCCGAGAAGCCGCTGCGGCGACTGGAACAAGCCGCGCTCGACCTGTTCGTGCTGGGCCGCGTGCGCAGCCTCGAGGAACGCGCCGACGCACTCGATGGGCTCGGTGCCGCAGCGGTGCGCGGCGTGTTCGAGCGCTTGCTCCACGCGCGCCTGTCGCTGGCGTTCACCGGCAGCCTCAAGCGTGCGGCCGGGCAGCGAGCCCGTGACCGGCACGCGGTGCTGGCGCGCTGAACGGCAGGGCTCGCCCTGCGCGGGCGACGGCTGCTGCCGTCAACCGACCCGATGGGCGATGCCGGTTTGCGTGATCGAGCCCTCAGGCGCGCCGATGCGGATCGAGTGCGAGCAGCGGGCTCGTGCGGTGCTCGCGCGCCACCCCTTGCCAGGCCAAGCCCGTGGCCCCGGGAATCGCGTTCAAACCACCGCCCTCGATGCCGCCGTCGCCCACACCGCGCCGCCCTGCGCTGCTTCGAGCTCGCGACAGCTGTCCACCAGCTTGATGCGGTGCTCGTCGTCGCTCTCGATCGCGCGAGCGACGATCTCGGGCCACGGCAGCACGGACATCGGCGCCAGCGCGGGCGCGTCGCGCGGCAGCGTGGCCCAGGCCGAGGCGTAGGCCAGCGCGTAGTGGCGCAGCGCGGCCGCACGCGCGTCGGCGTCGATCCACGGCAGCAGCACGCGCACCGCGTGCGCGCCGGTCACGAGGTGCAGCGCAGTGAAGTCGGCGCCCGCCGCGTAGCGCTCGGCCGCGACGTGCGCCAGCCGCGGCAGGGTGCTCCAGCCGTCGACATGCCAGCGCGCGACCGCCGCCAAGAAACGCGGGTGCGCGGCAGCCCAGGACATGCCCTGCGCGATCAGCGGCAGCTGCGGCGCGGGGCCGAGGTCGATCGCGGCGAGCACCGCCAGCGCATCGCCCTCGCTGCCGGCGAGCAGCACATCGGCATCACCACACGTGAACCAGCGGCAGGCCCAATAGGCCAGGCTGTCGGCCAGTTCCTCGGCATGGTTGGCGGCCAGCGCATAGGCCGTGCGGATCGGGCCGTGGAATGCCGCGGCGCCCACGCCTTGCATCAGTATGGGCACAACCTGATCCAGCACCTCCGGCGCGCTCTCGTGGGCGATCCAGTCTCGGAACAGCGTGCGGTACGACGGCCACGCGCGCGGGTCGCCGAGCGCGGCGCGCCAGGGTGTCCCTGCGGGCCATGGCTCGCGCGCAGGCGCGTCGTGCAGGCGTCGCGCGTACGCGACCATGAAAGCGTCCAGCCGCTCGCCGCTCGCGCCCAGGCGCGTCAAGGCCGTCAGCGCCATCGGCAAGTGGTTCGACAGGCCCGCGCCGTACTCGGCGTCGTGGCGCGCGGCGCGCAACAGGCGCGGACGCAGTTCGGTGGTATCCATCGTCGGCAGTTCATCGGGCAGGGCGCCCGGGCCGTAGCGTATCGCTCCGCGTGGCCGATCCTGGATCGGGATGTGTGCGGATGGGGTGGCCGTCATCCGAGGCAGCGGACCGGACGTCGCTACCATGCCGCGCGTGCCTGCGTCGCGCGACCCCATGCCTTTGCCCACCCCCACCAACCTCACCACCGCCGCTCTGCTCGCCGCCTGCGTCGTGGCCGCCGCCGCGCAGGCCGCGCCTTTCACGCCGCGCGACGATGCGCAGGTGCTCGAGCGCGTGCCCGCACGCGCGAGCAATCCGAGTGTGCGCGAGCTGCAGGCGATGAGGTTGGCTGCGCAGCGCGATCCGAAAAACGTCGACGCAGCGGTGGCGCTGGCGCGACGATACGTCGAGCAAGCGCTGGCCGAGGGCGACCCGCGCTACGTCGGCCACGCGCAGGCGGTGCTGGCGCCCTGGTGGAACGAGGCCGCACCGCCGGTGCCGGTGCGTGTGCTGCGCGCGGTGCTGCGCCAGTACGAGCATCGCTTCGACGAGGCGCTGGCCGACCTCGATGCCGCGGTGGCGGCCGAGCCCGACAACACCGAGGCCTGGTCGTGGCAGGCCGCGGTGCATATGGTGCGTGCCGATTACGCAGGCGCGCGCCGCGCCTGCGAGCGCCTGGCGCCGAACACCACGCCGCTGATCGGCACCGCCTGCAGCGCCTATGTCGATTCGATGAGCGGGCGCGCGGCCGATGCGGCGCGCGCGCTCGAGGCGGCGTTGCGCTCGGCCCGTGACCCGTCGCCGGCCGAGCGCCTGTGGGCGCTGACGCGGCTGGCCGAGATCGAGGAGCGGCGCGGCAACCTCGCGGCGGCTGAACGCGCGTACGACCAGGCGCTCGCGCTCGGCCTGCCCGACACCTACCTTGAGGCCGCGCATGCCGACTTCCTGCTCGACCGCGGTCGCGCCGCCGAGGTGGTCAGGCGCCTGGCCGACCGTGGCCGCGCCGACGTGCTGCTGCTGCGCCTGGCGCTGGCCGCCAAGGCTGCGGGCGACGCACGCGCGGAGGGCTGGTCACGCGAACTCGCGGCGCGCTTCGACGCCGCGCGCGCCCGCGGCGACCGCACGCATGAGAAGGAGGAGGCTCGCTTCGCGCTTGCGCTGCAGGGCGATGCGAGGCGCGCGCTCGCGCTCGCGCGCTCGAATTTCGAGCTGCAGAAGGAGGCCGCCGACGCGCGCGTGCTGCTCGAGGCCGCGCTGGCCGCGCGCTCGCGCGCGGACGCCGCGCCGGCGCTGGATTGGCTGAGGCGCAACCGCGTCGACAGCGTGGTGCTGGGCGAACTGGCCGCCAGGCTGGATGCGTTGCGATGAGCGGCTTGGCCAGGCGCCTCCTGGCGCTGCTGCTGCTCGCGCTGGCACCCGCCGTGTTCGCGCACAAGCCCTCGGACAGCTACCTCACGATCGAGGTCAAGCCGTCGTCGGTCGACGGCCGCTGGGACATCGCGCTGCGCGACCTGGACTTCGCGCTCGGATTGGACGCCGACGGCAATGGCGAACTCACCTGGGGCGAGGTGCGCGCGCGCCACGCCGAGATCGCCAGCTACGCGACCCAGCGGCTGAAGGTCAGCGCCGACGACCGGCTCTGCACGATCGAGGTCGGCGCGCAGCAGATCGACAGCCACACCGACGGCGCGTATTCGGTGCTGCCGCTGGCGCTGCGCTGCGCCGCCGGCGCACCGGCGCGGCTGACGATCACCTATGCGCTGTTCGCCGACCTCGACCCGCAGCACCGCGGCCTGCTGAACCTTCAGGCGCGCGGCCTGGCCCGCACCGCGGTGCTCGGCCCGCAGCAGCCCATGCAAGTCTTCGAGCTCGGCGCCCTGGACCGCTGGTCGCAGTTCGGCACCTACGTGCGCGAGGGCGTGTGGCACATCTGGATCGGACTGGACCACATCCTGTTCCTGCTGTCGCTGCTGCTGCCGTCGGTGCTCGTCTGGCAGGGGGCGCGCTGGCTCGCGGTAGAGCGCGGGCGAGAGGCGTTCTGGGACGTGTTCAGGATCGTCACGTCGTTCACCGTGGCGCACTCGATCACGCTGACGCTCGCGGTGCTCGGGGTGATCGAGCTGCCGACGCGGCTGGTGGAATCGGTGATCGCGCTGTCGGTGGTGTTTGCCGCGGCGAACAACGTGCGGCCGCTAGTCACTGCGCGCCTGTGGATGGTGGCGTTCGGCTTCGGCCTCGTGCACGGCTTCGGCTTTGCGAGCGTGCTGGCGGCGCTCGGGCTGCCGCAGGGAGCGCTGGCACTCGCGCTGGTGGGCTTCAACGTCGGCGTCGAGATCGGGCAGCTGGCGATCGTCCTGCTGTTCCTGCCGCTGGCCTTCGCGATCCGCCGCACGGCCTTCTATCGACGCTGGGTGATGCTCGGCGGCTCGCTCGTGATCGCGGCGCTGGCCACCGTGTGGTTCGTCGAGCGCGCGTTCGCGACCAAACTGATCGGGTTCTAGCGCGGGTGTCGACGAGGGGCCGTCAGTTCACGTCGAATGCGTAGGTGATGAACTGGCTTTCCCAGCGCGTCGGGTCGCTCGCCGACAGGCGCAGGTCAGTGCCGCGCAGCAGCCAGCGGCCCGGCAGCGGCAGGCGCACGCGAATGCGGCCCTGCGCATCCGTGCGGTGCCACAGCCCCAGCGGGCTGCGCTCATTGACCAGCTCGACCGGCAGGTCCGCCAACGGCTTGCCTTCACGCAGCACGACGAAGCTGGCCTCGGTGCCGGTGGTGATCGCGCCAGCCGGCGCATCGCGCAGCACGTCCATCGCCGTGCCGACGGCCGCTGTCGGCGCGGCCTGCGGCCCGAGGTCGATGCGTGCGCTCTTGGTGTACTTCTCGAGGAAGGGCAGGCCGCGCGCCTTGAGATCGGCCCAGGCCGCGAGCACCGCGGCGCTGGGGCGGATCTCCTTGAAGTAGACCTCGATCTTGTCGGGCGGCAACTCGAACTCGAAGGGCTGCAGTTGCACCCAGCAGGTCAGCGCCGCGGCGTCAGCGCCCTTGACGCGCAACCACGTCGCCTTGTCCGTGTAGCGCTGCCAGTCGAGCGCGCGCGAGCGACCGTCGCTGCCGCGGCAGCCGCTCCTGGCGAAGTACTTGGTATCGACCGCCAGGTCGTACACCGGGAAGCGGTTTCCGGTGCCCAGCGCGAGCGCAACGTCGCCGCGCGCCTGCGCTGGCGGCAGTAGCTCGAACCAGGTGTCGTGCGCCAGCGCACTGCCGCCGAGCACGAGCATCGCGGCCGCGGCCAACCAGGCGGAGGGAGTCCTCATGGTTGCAGCTTACGCAAGACCGGCCCGCAGGGATCAGGCGCCTCGCGCCGGCACGAACGACAGCGCCAGCACCAGCAGCGCCGCGGCCGCGAGCCAGGACCCGAGAGCCCGCGCACGACGACGTGGACCCCGGCGCGCTGCGCGACGGTGACCATCACCGCGACATGACCCACCAGCAGCACCGCCACCGCGGCCGTGCCCGCGAGCGAGCCGCGGCGCGCGCCACTTGGCGCCCGGGCGCCCAGCGCGTGACCAGCGAGATCGCGATGCCCGTCGCGTTCAGCAGGCCGGTTGCGATGACGAAGCCCAGGCCGCAGGCCCCGGGGCTCGCGGCCGAGGGCAGCTTGGTGCCGTGCGCATGGCCGTGGAAGACAGCGAACGCGCCGACGATCACGGCCGCGACCCACAACGGCGGCCGCGCCGCGAACGCCACCATCGCTCCGAGCACGATGGCCGAAGCGGCAATGCCGATCTCCACGCCCGGCAGCGGCACCCCGACGACGCCGAGTGCGCCGCCCACGGCCATCACCAGCGGAAAGACGACGGGCAGCACCCAGACCGCGGGACGGCCGAGGAACGCGCCCCACAGGCCCACGGCGACCATCGCGATCACATGGTCCCAACCCGCAATCGGGTGCAAGAAGCCCGAGACGAGGCCACCGGCCACGGCTTCGCCGGCGTGAGCCAAGGCAGCAACGGTCACAGCCAGAGGAACGAACGAGGCCGAGCAGTCTGTTCATGGCGACGAGCGAAACTGCATCGGCCGGCTCTACGTGTGCGCCGTAGCGGCGGATGCGCAGCGGCGCTCGAGCGCATCGACGAACATCTTCGCGACGTCGCAGCCCGACTGGTCGGCGATCTCCCGGAAGCAGGTGGGGCTCGTGACGTTGATCTCGGTCAGGCACTCGCCGATCACGTCCAGACCGACGAGCAGCAGGCCACGCGCGGCGAGCACCGGACCGAGGCTACGCGCGATCTCGAGGTCACGCGCGGTCAGGGGCTGGGCGACGCCTTTGCCGCCTGCCGCCAGGTTGCCACGGATCTCGCTGCCCTGCGGAATGCGCGCCAGTGAGAACGGCACCGGCTCGCCGTCGATCACGAGGATGCGCTTGTCGCCCTGGGCGATCTCGGGCAGGTACTTCTGCACCATGATCGTCACCGTACCGTCGCGGTTGAGCGTCTCGATGATCGAGCCCAGGTTCAGGCCGTCGGGGCCCACGCGGAAGATGCCCATGCCGCCCATGCCGTCGAGCGGTTTCAGGATGACGTCGCGGTGCTCGGCGTGGAACGCGCGCACCGCGTCGGGCTCGCGCGTCACCAACGTGGGGCCGATGAACTGCGGGAACTCGAGGATCGCCAGCTTCTCCGGGTGGTCGCGCAACGCGGCGGGCTTGTTGAAGACGCGCGCACCCTCGCGCTCGGCCTGCTGCAGCAGGTGCGTGGCGTAGAAGTACTCGCTGTCGAACGGCGGATCCTTGCGCATCAGCACCGCCTGCGCGTCGGCCAGCGAAAGGTCCTGCGTCGCCTGCACGGTGTACCAGTCCTCGGCGCGGCCCGTCAGCGCGATGCGTTGCGCCGCATGCGCTGTCACGCGAGCGCCGCGCTGCCAGCCCAGCTGCCTCACCTCGCAGGCCCACAGCGCATGGCCGCGGCGCGCGGCCTCGCGCATCATCGCGAAGGTGGAGTCCTTGTAGGTCTTGAACATGCCGAGCGGGTCGGCAACGAAGAGCAGGTCCATCGGTGGCCTCAGGCTTTAAGCCGCCACTGTTGCACAACCAGCGCAGCGGTGCCGGCCACCACGCCCCAGAACGCCGAGCCGATGCCCCAGAACGTCAGGCCCGACAGGGTGACGAGGAACGTGACGAGCGCCGCGTCGCGGTGGCGCTCGCCTTGCAGCGCGGCGCTCAGTCCGCCTGCGATCGTGCCCAGCAGCGCCAGGCCGGCCACCGCAAGCACGAGCTCGCGCGGGAAGGCCTGCAGCAGACCCACCACCGCCCCACCGGCCAGGCCGATCGCGAGGTAGAACACGCCGGCCATCACACTGGCGGTCCAGCGCCTGGCAGGATCTTCGCTCGCCTCGCGGCCCATGCAGATCGCCGCGGTGATCGCCGCGAGGTTGAACGCGAAGCCGCCGAAGGGAGCCAGCAGCACCGTGGCCGCGCCGGTGACGGTGATCGTGGGCGAGATCGGTGTCGCATAACCCGCGGCGCGTTGCGCTGCGACTCCGGGCAGGTTCTGCGAAGCCATCGTGACGACGAACAGCGGCAGCGCAAGGCCGATGAAGGCACCGGCCGTGAACACCGGGGTCGTCCATACCGGCTGGCCCAGGGTCCAGGCCACTTCGTTCCAGCGCATGCGTTGCTGCAGAGCTGCCACCCCGATGCCCACGACCAGCACGCCCGGCACCGCATAGCGGGGCCATCCACGCCGGCAAGCGAGGAAGACCGCCGCCATGGTGATCACCAGCAGCGGTGCGTTCTTGACCGCACCGACCGCGTCCAGGCCGAAGCGCGCCAGCACGCCGGCCAGCAGCGCTGCGGCAATCGCCTGGGGAATCCGGTCCATGACGCGCTCGAACGCGCGCGTGAGCCCGGCGAGCACGATGAGCGCGCCACAGGCGACGAATGCGCCGATCGCCTCGCCCATCGACAGGCCGCTGGTGCCCGCGACCAGCGCGGCACCCGGTGTCGACCAGGCCGTGAGCACCGGCTGGCGCGTCCACCACGACAGCAAGACCGACGTGAGCCCCATGCCCAGGCCCAGCGCCCACATCCACGAAACGGTCTGCGCAGGCGTCGCGCCCAAGGCCTGTGCCGCCGCGAACACGATGACCACCGAGCTGGTGAAGCCCACCAGGACCGCGACGAAGCCCGCAACGACGGCCGGCAGCGACAGGTCGCGCCACAACGATTGCAAGGACATGCTGCGAGCCTAACCGCTGCGGATACATTCAGTCGCAGTTGAGCAGGTCTGGCGTGCGGCGAACGGCCGCTTCGTGCGTTGATCCAGGGTTACAGGACTTCGAGCAGAGCCATACCGATGCAAGACAACAGCACATTGAACGCGTCCGCGGACCGCGCTGGCGCGCGCACTCCGATCACGAGCACCTTTTCGCGGCCCGCCGCCATCGCGGGCGGCGCGATCGGGCTGGTGATCCTGACCGCGGCAGCCACCGCCTTGATGGTGCGCTCGCCAGGCTCCAAGGACGGGGCCGACAGCCGTGGCACCAGCGCCGTGGCGTTGGTCGGCGATGCGAGCAAGACCCGCAGCAGTGGCACCGTGCTGCCGCAGGCGCCGGCCGACTTTCCCGAGAAGATGGAACCCAAGGCCGATGCGAAGGCCGATCCGGCCGAAGCCGCGGCGCCCAAGCGCGCGCCGGTGCAGGCCAGCAAGGGCAGTGTCAACACCGCCGCCGGCGCCAAGGCATCGCCAGCTGCGCCCGCGCGCGCGGTGGCCAGCGCCTGCACGACCTGCGGCGTGGTCGAGGCGGTGACGCCGGTCAAGAAGAAGGGTGAGGCCACCGGCGTGGGTGCGGTGGGTGGTGCGGTCGTCGGCGGACTGCTGGGCAACGCGATGGGCGGAGGCGACGGCCGCAAGGCGATGACGGTGATCGGCGCAGTCGGTGGTGGCGTGGCCGGCAACGCGATCGAGAAGAACGCCCGTGCGACGACTCAGTATCAGGTCACGGTGCGTATGGAGGACGGCACGGTGCGCACGCTCACGCAGTCGAGCGCGCCGGCGGTCGGTCAGAAGGTGACGGTCGAAGGCTCGTCGCTCAAGAACCGCGCCTGATCGGCACGCCCCGCGCGAGCGATTCGATCAACCCGAGCAAGGGGTTCGACGACTCCCCGGTGTCGCGGCTCGCCTCACCGGAGCGCCTGGCCGGCTCGCCGGCACTGTCGTGCGGCGCCGATCGCGCCGCCGCGGCACGCAGGCACCGCTCCACGAGCTGGGCGCTGTCACGCAGGGGTTGCGCGCGGCTGCCCAGCGCCTGGGACACGATGAACTGCGCATAGACGATGTCGCAACGCATGCGCGGCACGTCCACGGCCACACCGAATTCCCGGCGCATCGGCACGACCATGCGCACGAACGCGTCTTGCACTGCAGCGTAGTCGGAGGAATTCATGGCACGTTCCTTTCGAGAAAGCGCCCGTTGCTCGTTCGCCAGGCGCACCACCAAGAACCGGCCTCTGGAATGCCTGTGCTTATGGCATCACCGCACCGTGCCTGCGTCGCCCATTCCCTTCAGCCCCAGCTGCAACGCTTCGTGCGGGTTTACGAGGATGATTCTTGTGCTTACATGCTGCAGCGGGGGCGCACGGCAACGGACGGTCTGCGACCATTCGTGACATTTGCCACAGGATGCTCTCGCATTTCGGGCCGGGCAGCGGCCGCTGCTGGCCCGACCGATCCGCGTTAGATCTGCACCTTCGCTCCGAGCTCGACCACGCGGTTGGTCGGCAGGTTGAGGAAGTCAGCCGCCGCGCCGGCATTTCGATGCATCGAGGCGAACAGCTTTTCGCGCCACAGCGCCATGCCCTCGCCGAACGTGGGGATCACGATGTCGCGGCTCAGGAAGTAGCTGGTCTGCATGTCTTCCAGTGGCACGCCGCGGCCTTCGAGCAGTCTGAGTGCCTCGGGCACGTCGGGGTCGTTCTTGAAGCCGAAGTGGATCGTGACCGCCCAGCAGTCGTGGCCGAGCGGCGCCATCTCGACGCGTTGGTCGAAGCCGATCCACGGCACGTCGTGCTGCTGCACGTTGACGAACAGGTTGTACTCGTGCAGTACCTTGTTGTGTTTGAGGTTGTGCATCAGCGCATTGGGCGCGATGCCCGCTTCGGACGTCAGGAAGACCGCGGTGCCGTCAGCGCGCGCCGGCGGGCTGACGAAGATGGCGGCAAGGAAGTCTGTGAGCGGGATCGCGTCGTCGCGCAGCTTGGCCGACAGCAGCTTTCGGCCCTGCGTCCAGGTGAGCATCAGCGTGAACATGCCGATGCCGATGACGATCGGGAACCAGCCGCCGTGCAACAGCTTCAGCAGGTTCGAGGCGAAGAACAGCACGTCGATCGCGAAGAAGAACCCGGTCGCCGCGAGGCACAGCGCCAGCGGATAGCCCCAGCCGTAGCGCACGACGAAGAAAGTCATCACGGTGGTGATCGTCATGTCCAGCGTGACCGCGATGCCGTATGCCGAGGCGAGATTGGACGAGGACCTGAACATCACCACCGCCAGCACGATGAAGACATACAGACCCCAGTTCACGAAGGGCACGTAGATCTGACCCGTGTCGCGCACCGAGGTGTGCCGCACCGCCATGCGCGGCAGGATGCCCAGTTGGATCGCCTGCTTGGTGACCGAGAACGCAGCGGTGATCAAGGCCTGCGACGCGATCACCGTGGCCGCGGTGGCCAAGAACACGAGCGGCAGGCGCGCCCAGGAGGGCGCCATCAGGTAGAACGGGTTCTCGACGGCCGCGGGCTCGGACAGCAGCAGCGCACCCTGGCCGAAATAGTTGATCACCAGCGCCGGCATCACCAGGCCGTACCAGGCGATGCGGATCGGCAGCTTGCCGAAATGGCCCAGGTCGGCGTACAGCGCCTCGCCGCCGGTGACCACGAGCACGACCGCGCCCAGCGCGACGAAGGCCACCAGCGGGTGCATGGCGATGAATGCGAATGCGTGCGCCGGATTCAGCGCGACCAGCACACCAGGGTGCGCCGCAATGTGCGGCACGCCGAGCGCGGCGAGCACCACGAACCACAGCAGCGTGATCGGACCGAACCATTTGCCGATCCCGCCGGTGCCGTGGCGCTGCACTGCGAACAGCCCGGTCAGCACGATCAGCGTGAGCGGAATCACCCATTCATGCAGCGCGGGGGCGGCCACCTCGAGGCCCTCGACAGCCGACAGCACGGAGATCGCCGGCGTGATGACGCCGTCGCCGTAGAACACCGCCGTGCCGAACAGGCCCACCGTCATCAGGCCGCGGCGCAGCGCGGGCCGGTCGCGAACCGCGTTCGTGGCCAGTGCCAGCATCGCGATCAGGCCGCCCTCGCCGTTGTTGTCGGCACGCAGGATCAGCAACACGTACTTGACCGAGATGACGATCGTGAGCGTCCAGAAGATCAGCGACAGGACACCCAGGATGTTGGCCTGTGTGGTGGCGACGTGACCGTCGCGGAAGATCTCCTTGAGCGCATACAGGGGGCTGGTGCCGATGTCGCCATAGACCACGCCGAGCGCAGCCAGCGTCAGGGCAGCGAGGGCAGCAGGGGTGCGGGAAGGGGCGGCAGCAGCGCTCACGGAGTCGGCCGCGCGGCGTGGCGCAGCCGCGCATGTGTTCTTCTGGGTGGCATTGTGCGCGAGCGGCGTGGAAGAATTCGGCGTCATGCGCCGCGGGGCGCACCCTGAGCCAGGTTTCCGATGGCCCGACAACTGCCCAACTCCGTGCATCGCCTCTCGCGCGCCGAATGGCGCGCGTGGCTGCAGGCTCATCACGGCTCGAGCGTCGGCATCTGGCTGGTCGCCTACAAGAAGGCCGGGGGCAGCTGGCGCGCACTCGACACGGTCGAGGCGCTCGAAGTGCCCGCCGACCTCGCCCGCGCGCTCGACGCCTGCCCGAGCGCGGGCGCGGACTTCAATGCCGTCCCGAGCTCGGCCAGGCGCAGCACCCTCGAATGGATCTCCAACGCCAGGACGCCCGCCACGCGTGCGGCGCGCGTGGCCGAGGCCGCATGGCGGGCCGAGGGCAATCAACGCGCCAACCAGAGGCGCGGACCCGCGCGAAAAGGCCCGCATTGATGACCGCCACCGCCTCGGCCTTTCCTCTAGAGGGGGGTTGCGACTGCCGCCAGATCCGCTACCGCATGGAGACACGGCCACTGTTCGTGCACTGCTGCCACTGCCGCTGGTGCCAGCGCGAGAGCGGCGCCTCCTTTGCGTTGAACGCGATGATCGAGAGCGATCGTGTCACGCTGCTCGCGGGCGCGCCCGAGGTCATCGACACGCCGAGCGAAAGCGGCCTTGGGCAGAGGATCGCGCGCTGCCCGCGCTGCCGCATCGCGCTGTGGAGCCACTATGCGGGCGCGGGGCCGGTGATCTCCTTCGTGCGCGTGGGCACGCTCGACGAGCCCGATCACCTGGGCCCGGACATTCACATCTTCACCGCGTCGAAGCAGCCCTGGGTCGTGATCCCGCCGGGCATGCCGGCGGTGCCGCAGTATTACGACCGCGAGAAGCACTGGCCGGCCGAAAGCCTGCGGCGGCGCCATGCGCTGCTGCCGCAGATCGAGGCGTACCAGGCATCGCTCAGGCGCGCGCCGGGCTGAGGGCCCGCTACTCGTAGATCTCGGCGTCCGGGTCGGTCGCCTCGAGCTCGTACGAGGCCGCCAGCATCGCCAGCCTTCCGATCACGCCGTACATGTAGAAGCGGTTGGGCGCGGAGCCGCCGGGCTTGGCGCCCGGACGCGGCAACTGCGTGCTCTCGTCGAACGCCAGCGGCACGAAGGCGGCGCCCGGGGCGTTGAGGTTCTCGTCGATGCCGCGCTCGGCGTGTACCCGGTAGAAGCCGCCGACGACGTAGCGGTCGAGCATGTAGACCACCGGCTCGGCCACCGCCTCGTTCACTCGCTCGTAGGTCGGCACGCCCTCCTGGATGATGACCTGCGTGATCTGCTGGCCTTCCTTGATCACGCTCATCTTGTTCTTGGTGCGGCGGTTCACCGCGTCGAGCTCCTTGGCGTCGCGCACGGTCATGATGCCCATGCCGTAGGTGCCGTTGTCGGCCTTGACGATGACGAAGGGCTTCTCGTTGATGCCGTATTCCTTGTACTTGCGGCGGATCTTCGCGAGCAGTGCATCGGCATTGCTCTGCACGCACTCGAGACCCGACTCCTCTGCGAAGTTGACCTCGCCGCACTGCCCGAACATCGGATTGATGAGCCAGGGATCCATGCCGAGCAGCTTGGCGAACTTCTTGGCCACTTCCTCGTAGCTCTGGAAGTGGTTGCTCTTGCGCCGCACTGCCCAGCCGGCGTGCAGCGGCGGCAGCAGGTACTGCTCGTGCAGGTTCTCGAGCACCTTCGGGATGCCGGCGGACAGGTCGTTGTTGAGCAGGATCGTGCAGGGATCGAAGTCCTTGGTGCCCAGGCGATGCTTGCTGCGCACCAGCGGCTCGACCACCAGCGTGCCGCCATCGGGCAGCGTGAGCGTGGTGGGCTCCTTCACCTCGGGGTCGAGCGTGCCCAGACGCACGTTCAGACCGGCCTGGTGGAAGATCTGCGACAGCCGTGCGACGTTCTGCAGGTAGAAGGTGTTGCGCGTGTGCTTCTCGGGGATCAGCAGCAGGTTCTTCGCCTCGGGGCAGATCTTCTCGATCGCCGCCATCGCCGCCTGAACCGCCAGCGGCAGCATCTCGGGCGTGAGGTTGTTCCAGCCGCCCGGGAACAGGTTGGTGTCCACCGGCGCCAGCTTGAAGCCCGCGTTGCGCACGTCGACCGACGAGTAGAAAGGCGGCGTGTGCTCCATCCATTCGAGCCGGAACCAGCGTTCGATCGCCGGCGTGGATTCGAGGATGCGCGCTTCGAGTTCGTTGATCGGCCCGGTCAGGGCCGTGATGAGGTGCGGGACCATGGTGCGCCCATTCTGTCAGTTTCGCCGGGATGGTGCCGCACGCCAGGAATCAAGGGTCCGATCGGTCGACGGGCTGGAAAACAAAAGGGGCCGCCCGAAGGCGGCCCCAACTCAGAGATTCAAAGCGCGCGGGACGCTTACTTGCCGTAGGCGGTCTCGCCGTGAGAGGTGATGTCCAGGCCTTCGCGCTCGGCCTCCTCGCTCACGCGCAGGCCGATGGTCAAGTCGACGATCTTGTAGGCGATCAGGGCCACGACGCCCGAGATCACGATGGTCCAGAACACGCCCTGCGCCTGCACCCACACCTGCGCGCCGATGCTGCCCCATTCACCGCACTTGTTGGTGACGTAGTTGCAGATCCCGGTGCCGCCGAGGCTGGGCGCCGCGAACACGCCGGTCAGGATGGCGCCGGTGATGCCGCCCACGCCGTGCACGCCGAACACGTCCAGCGAGTCGTCGGCGCCGAGCATGCGCTTCAGGCCGTTCACGCCCCACAGGCACAGCAGCCCGGCCACCGCGCCGATCACGAGCGCGCCGCCCACGCCGACAAAGCCGCAGGCCGGCGTGATCGCGACCAAGCCCGCCACCGCGCCGGAGGCCGCACCGAGCATCGAGGCCTTGCCGCGCATCAGCGCTTCACCCGCCGACCAGGCCAGCGCCGCGACGGCAGTCGCCACGACGGTGTTCAGGAATGCAAGGGCCGCCAGGCCATTGGCCTCGAGGTTGGAACCGGCATTGAAGCCGAACCAGCCGACCCACAGCAGCGAGGCGCCGATCATCGTCATCGGCAGGTTGTGCGGCGCCATGGCCTCCTTGCCGTAGCCGATGCGCTTGCCCAGCAGGTAGGCGCCCACCAGGCCAGCGATGGCGGCGTTGATGTGCACGACGGTGCCGCCGGCAAAGTCGAGCGCGCCCTTGGCCCACATGAACCCGGCGGCGGCCGTCACGGTCTCGAGCGTCTTCTCGCTGGTGATCGCGTCGGGGCCGTCCCAGTACCACACCATGTGCGCGATCGGGATGTAGGCGAACGTGAACCACAGCACCGAGAACAGCAGCACCGCCGAGAACTTGATGCGCTCGGCGAATGCGCCGACGATCAGGCACGTGGTGATGGCCGCGAACGTGCCCTGGAAAGCGACGAACGTGAACTCGGGTAGGTACACGCCCTTGCTGAAGGTGGCCGCCACGCTGTCGGGCGTCATGCCCTTGAGGAACAGCTTGTCGAGGGTGCCGAAGAACGGGTTGCTGGCGGTGAACGCCAGCGAGTAGCCGTACACGACCCACAGCACGGTGATGAGCGAGAACACCATCATCACCTGCATCAGCACCGACAGCATGTTCTTGCTGCGTACGAGGCCGCCGTAGAACAGCGCCAGTCCGGGGATCGTCATCAGGATCACCAGCGCGGTGGCCACCGTCATCCAGGCGGTGTCGCCCTTGTTGGGCACCGGCGCCGGTGCCGCAGAGGCGGCCTCGGCGGGAGCTGCGGCCGCCGCGGCAGGAGCCGCCGCCGGGGCCGGCGCCGCGTCGGCCGAGGCAGCCGAGGCGGGCGCGGCGGCGGTCTGCGCCAGGCCCGTGCCGGAGAACCCGAGCACGGCCACGCCCAAAACGAGCGAAGCGAAGAGTTTCTTGAGCATCATGGTTGTCTCTTGGTGTTGGGGACGACGCTTTACAGCGCGTCCTTGCCGGTTTCGCCGGTGCGGATGCGCACGACCTGATCGAGCGTGGTGATGAAGATCTTGCCGTCGCCGATCTTTCCGGTTCGCGCCGAGGCCTCGATGGCTTCGATGACTCGATCGACGAGCGCTTCGTCGACCGCCGCATCGATGCGCACCTTGGGCAGGAAATCGACCACATACTCGGCGCCGCGGTACAGCTCGGTGTGGCCCTTCTGGCGCCCGAAGCCCTTGACTTCGGTGACGGTGACGCCCTGCACGCCGATGCCCGACAGTGCCTCGCGCACCTCGTCGAGCTTGAACGGCTTGATGATTGCCGTGACCATCTTCATGGCCGTCTCCTTGTGTCGAGCAGAGCTCAGAAGTTGTACTTGACGCCGAGCACCGCGCTCGACTTGCCGAGGAACTTGCCCGACGGCGACACGTACCAGTTCTTGTCGGCGTCGGTGCCCAGCACGCTCAGGCTCACCACCAGGCCCTTGGCCACTTCCTTGGCCGCCGTCAGCGAGTAGTCGGTGTAGGTGGCAGGGTCGTCGTACGGACCTTTGATCTTCTGGCGGCCGATGTGCGGCGTGATGCTGAAGCCCTCGATATCGAAGGTCGCGCTGGCGTCGAGGTAGTAGCTGTTCTTGCTGTCGGGGTTGCCGAACAGGTTGGTCACCGCGTGCGAGTACTTCAACGTCGCCGGGCCGTAGGTCAGAGCGCCATAGATCTCGGTGGTGTCGGCGTTCTTGAATGCGGGGCTGAGGTTGCCGAGCTTGTTGTTCGAGTACACATAGGCCAGCACGCCGACGTCGTACCCGAGATCCTTGATGATTTCGCCCTTGTAGCCGCCATACAGATCGAGCTCGACGTTCGCGCTGCCGGTGTTCACCGAGAAGATGGTTCCTGTGTCCTTGATCCACTTGATGGTCGAGGCCCACGCGCCCAGGTAGAGGCCCCCTTGCGAGTAGTCGACGCCGCCCTGCACTGCGGGCTTCAGTCGCGTCTGCGAGATGCCACGGTAGCGGTAGTCGGTGACCGCGCCGACGTTGAACGCGACGTCGGCATGCGAAGCGCCCGGCAGAGCAGCGCCGAAGGTGGCGATGAATGCGGCAATGAGGAGAGCTCTCTTGCTCATGTTGATGTTCCCAATCCAGAGTTGCGAAAAAAGGTTGCGAGACGATTCAGCAGCTTCCGTGCCTGAGTTCGGCCTCCCGTCACTGCCCCATCGCAGGGCGAGAACAACGGTTCACGCACCGCTTGTGCGCACCAAGTCGGTGATCTAAATGGCATCGCACTGTTGTGGTGCCCCTCTTTGGAGGGAGCGACCGAGCGCGTGCCAGCTGCAACCATCCGGCCACCGATTGACCTGAGAAGAGCGCGCGCAGTGGGCCCAGCGACAAGGAGCAGGCGATGACCCTGGCGGTGGTGCGCAGCCGCGCGCTCGATGGCCTGGCGGCACCGCCGGTGCAGGTGGAGGTCCACCTGGCCAACGGCCTGCCGAGCTTCACGCTGGTGGGGCTGGCCGACACCGAGGTCAAGGAAGCGCGCGAACGCGTGCGCGCCGCGTTGTCGCACAGCGGCCTCGCGTTCCCGCACAACAAGCGCATCACGGTCAACCTGGCACCGGCCGAACTGCCCAAGGAGTCGGGCCGCTTCGACCTGCCGATCGCGCTGGGCATCCTGGCCGCCGACGACCAGATCGACGCAGCCGCGCTCGAACGGTTCGAGTTCGCAGGCGAGCTGAGCCTGGCGGGCGAGTTGCGGCCGGTGCGTGGTGCGCTGGCACTGGCCTTGGCGCTGCGCCACGAAGGCACGTCGCGCACGCTCGTGCTGCCCGAGGCGAGCGCCTGTGAGGCCGCACTCGCGCAAGGTGTCCCGGTCCGTTCGGCGCGGCATCTGCTCGAGGTGGTCGCGGCCCTGCAGCCCGGCGATGCCGCGCAGCCACTGGCCATCGCGCAGCCCGCGGACGCGGCCCCGGCGCACATGACGCTGCCGGACCTGGCCGATGTGCGGGGGCAGACCGGCGCCAAGCGCGCGCTGGAGATCGCCGCCGCGGGCGCACACAGCGTGCTGATGGTCGGCCCGCCCGGCGCAGGCAAGTCGATGCTCGCGCAGCGCCTGCCGGGCCTGCTGCCGCCGATGACCGAAGCCGAGGCGCTCGCGAGCGCGGCGCTCGCGAGCCTGGCCAGCGCCTTTGACGCGTCACGCTGGAAGCAGCGTCCGTTCCGCGCGCCGCACCACAGCGCCACCGCACCGGCGCTGGTGGGCGGCGGCTCGCCGCCGCGGCCGGGTGAGATTTCGCTCGCCTACGGCGGCGTGCTGTTCCTGGACGAGATTGCCGAGATGCCGCGTGCTGCGCTCGAGGCCCTGCGCGAGCCGCTCGAGACCGGGCGCATCACGATTTCACGCGCCGCACGGCAGGCATCGTTCCCGGCGCGCTTCCAGTTGATCGCTGCAATGAACCCCTGCCCCTGCGGCTGGCTCGGGGCGCCGCTGGGCAGCGCACAGTCTTGCCGATGCACTCCCGACATCGTGGCGCGCTACCAGGGCAAGTTGTCGGGGCCGCTCATCGATCGCATCGATCTGCAAGTGGAAGTGCCCGCGGTCAGACCCGGCGAGCTGATGGGGGCAACTGACGGCGAGCGCAGTGCTGCGATCGCCCAGCGCGTGCGCGCCGCGCGCGAACGCCAGATCGCCAGGCAAGGCCACACGAACGCCGAATTGCCGGTGGACGAACTGCAGACGCATTGCGCGCTCGACGACGCGAGTCGCCAGCTTCTGCAACGCGCCGCCGAACGGCTGGGGTGGTCAGGCCGCAGCCTGCACCGCGTGCTGAAGGTCGCACGCAGCATCGCCGACCTTGCAGGCAGCGAGCGCATCCGCCCCTTGCACCTGTCCGAAGCGATGCAATGGCGCCGCGCCCTGCCCCAGGGCTGAGCCACGGCGCCATCAGCCTCACTTCGGGATCACGACGGTGTCGATGACGTGGATGACGCCGTTGCTGGCCATGATGTCGGTAGCCGTGACCTTCGCGTTGTCGACGGTGACGCCACCCGCGGTGGCGACAGTCAGCGACTTGCCATTGACGGTCTTGACCGAGCCGGCCTTCACGTCGGCAGCCATCACCTTGCCCGGCACGACGTGGTAGGTCAGCACTGCGGTGAGCTTGGCCTTGTCCTTCAACAGCGCGTCCAGATCGGCCTTGGGCACCTTGGCAAACGCTTCGTCAGTGGGCGCAAACACCGTGAACGGGCCCGTGCCCTTGAGCGTGTCGATCAGGCCGGCGGCCGTCAGGGCGGTGGCCAGGGTCTTGAAATTGCCCGCCGACACGGCCGTGTCGACGATGTCCTTGGCCTGGGCGGAAATGCTGGCAGCGACGACCGCCGCTGCGATCAGAAACTTCTTCATGGGGAGAACTCCTTGAGGACGAAAGGGTTGGATGGACGAAGCGTGCGCAAGGCCTCACGGCCAAGTCGCAGACACCTCAGACCAAAGTTGAACTGATGAGTTCAATTCTGACCGTTGCCCCTTACACAGCGATACAGATGGCCGCGCAAGGCCGCCGAATCGCACGTTTTGTCTAGGCTTTGGCGACCGGGTGGCTTGCCAGGCGCTCGAGTTCCTTGATCAGATCCGAGTGGTCCAGCTCGTCGTGGCCCCGGAAGATGCGACGGCAATGCCGGCGTCGCCGAACAGCACCTTCTGCACGTAAGGCGTGTCGGGCACCATCGTGAGGATCACCTCGGCCTGGCGCGCCACGTCGGCCGGCGTCTTGCAGGCCACAGTGCCGGTGTCGAGCAAGGCCTGCGGCGCGGCGCCGCGGCTGTTGGCGAAGAGATCGTGCCCGGCGGCGCGCAGGTGGCCAGACATCGGCGCATCCGTGATGGGCACAGGCCGATGGATCCGATCTACCTGTTCATGCTTGCATCTCCTTGAGGATCTGCTGCGAGCCGGCCATCAGGAGGCGCGCATCCGAGCTCACGGTGACGAAGTCGAAGCCCTTGGCGATGCGCGCGCGCGCCACGTCAGTGCGGCCGTTGTGCACCCCGGCCTTGATGCCGTGCGCATGGGCTCGCGCGAGGATGTGGTCGATCGCCTGCGCAACCGGCGGGTCGACGTCGTCGAACACCGGGCGGCAGCCGAGCGACAGCGACAGGTCGGACGGGCCGATGTAGACCGCGTCGATGCCTTCGACCGAGCAGATCGCGTCGAGGTTGTCGAGCGCCTGTTTGGTCTCGATCATCGCGAACACCACGGTGTTTACATTGGCCTTCTCCGCATAGTCGGCGCCGTGCACCAGGCCCGCGCGCACCGGCCCGAAACTGCGTGCGCCCTGTGGCGCGTAGCGGGTGTACGAGACCAGGCGCTGCGCCTCCTCGCGCGTGTTGACCATCGGGCAGATCAGGGTCTGCGCGCCGGCATCGAGCGCCTTCATCACGATGCTGGGCTCGAGCCACGGCACGCGC
>Ga0209797_10000185_pt1 | contig 28576 bp, 27 predicted proteins | sample DOMMetBare3Fresh_2_FD_187472 | JGI IMG/M metagenome (GOLD analysis project Ga0209797, IMG submission 187472) | Wetland sediment microbial communities from St. Louis River estuary, USA, under dissolved organic matter induced mercury methylation -... | ecosystem: Environmental > Aquatic >... | reverse complement strand
CGCTCACGACTTCGGCCGGAACAAAGTAAGCGAATGCGTGACGCAGCTGCGCGCGCTGCTTGTGCACAGTCCAGTACTTCCATGAAAACGCCGTGAGCATTCCGGCCGGCGTGGCCACGAGCAACGGCATGACGATTGGTATCCACATGGCATGGCTGGCAAACAGATACAGTGAAGCCCAGACGTATCCGCTGATTGCGACGGCCATGACGGCGAGCGCCACTCTGTTGCGCCATTGAGCGCAAACGAGATATGAAAGCAGCCCGGCCAGGAATGTCAGAAGCAGCCAGTACCCTAATGGCAGTTCGCGGATCGACCGACCGTGAAGCAAATTGGAGAACGCGGTGGCCGCGATCTCGACGCCACTGAGATCCGCGGCTGTGCCGGAGGAAAATGCGGTCGCGAAATGCTCGACCTGCTCGGTCTGCAGCGTTTCCGCAAACCCCACGAAGACCGCACGACCGCCAAAACGCGAAGACATTGCTTCTGGCGAAAGCGCCAGCACCTGGTCATAGGTGATTGCGCGGATCGTGCCTGCTGGCCCATACAGATTTAGAAGCCTCGTGTTGTCGCCAGTGTAAAGAGCCGCCAGCGAGTGAAGCTCTCCGCTCGCTACCGCATCTGCGTACGTTGAGTCCCGCTTGCGCACTGCCTCGAGGACCCGTCGAACCGCTTCCGGATTGTTACGGAACAATTGCCGGATCAGGAGCGAAGTTGCCTGCAGGTGCCGCTCCGCCTCCATTTGCTTTGCGGAGGTCGGTAACAGCGCCGCCGTCTCACCGGCGTTCCGTGTCAACAATTCCACGAGCGGCGGATATGCATTGATGGCGTAGGCCTGCAGCGCAATCGTGGGAAGCGTTGGCGTGACCAGTCCGGACTCTTTGAATGTCATGAACCGATCGGCTCTGCGTCCAGGCTCCGCTACCAACGGGAACGGCGCCGACCCGAGCGCCGCATCTGCTATTACCTGGCTGAGTTCGGACAACGTCTCCTGATCGCCGACAAGCTCCACTTTCTGTGCGATGACCACGCGACGCGCCGAGGCCAGCGCCTTGGCCAGCACTTCGTCCTGCCAGGCATTGAGGTCCCCGCTGGTTCCAGGCAGTGGCGGCCTTTGACGAAACAGAACGTCGAAAGCGATCAGCCTAGCGCCCGCTGCCGTGAGCTTGTCCACGAGCTGCGCGTGCACGCATCGTGGCCAACGTGAAGGCATTGCCGGCAGGCTCTGGTGCGTCGGCGGTGGCGGGCCGACACGCAGGTCCTTGCAGCGGTGAAAATCTTCGGCGTTCCGTGGAAGGGAGATGTTGGAGGCGGCCTGCTGGTTGATCAGGACCAGCACCACCTCATCAGGCGGTCTTTCCGGGCCACGCAACTTGAACAGGGACCCTAACCCGAATTCCTGCTCGAGATTGCGAACCGCCGGAAATGCAAGCAGTGAGGCGCAAACCGCGCCGACTGCGATGCCTGCCGCCACCGTAAACAACCTGGATTTCATCTTCAGGATTGTGTCAGGTGGATGACAGAAGAACGGAGCGCCCTGGTTCAGGATCACTCCCGCATCGAACCACTTCCACAAGGAGCGCAAACATGAGCATCGAAATGTCCCCGCGAGTCAGGACCGTCGTTTCTGGCCTTGCGGCAGTCGCAACGACCGCCCTGCTGATGACCACGGTGATCGAATCCTTGAATCCTGCGAAGCTGCAGCAGAGCCGTCGTGAGTCAGCCGAGCCCGTGAACGCGGCCGTTCTCGACATCCGAAGTGACGCGCCGTTGATTCGCAGAGTCTGACGCATGTCCACTTCCAGCGCCCGGCCCGATACGGCCGGGCGTTTCTTTGCCCGGCAGTTGCAGAACTATCCCATACGCCGCCCTCCCCGGCCATTCGCCATCGCCCACTGTCAAGCGCTTGACAGATCGGCGCAGGCGCCACCGCTAGTCTCCTTACGAATTCCAGGGAGATTGCTGTCTCCGCGGTGCGACCTGAGGGGGTCTTGATGAACAATGACCTGCAATTGAGCAGCTTCGAGCGGTTCCTGTCGCTGTTCACGAAAGTGCATGCGCGAGAGGGTCGCTGTATCGCCGTGCTCTGCCTTCAGGCCTTCCTGCTGATGGTGGCCTACTACCTGATCCGTCCGGTGCGCGAAGCGCTGATACTGACCGAAGGCAGCGCCGAACTCAGAAGCTACGCCGTCGGCGTGCAGGCATTGCTCTTGATCATCATCATTCCAGCTTACGGCCTGCTGGTTCGCCGCGTAGCCACTGGCCGCGTATTTCAGTATGTCAACACGTTCTTCGCGCTGAATCTGGTGGTGTTCTTCCTGCTCGGCCAGGCGGGCTGGCATTTCGGCTTTGCGTTCTTCGTCTGGGGCAGCATATTCAGCGTGATGACGGTGACACAGTTCTGGGCTTTCGCCACCGACCTGTTCAACGTCAAGAGCGGTCAGAGGCTGTTCAGTGTCATAGCCGTCGGCGTCTCCGGAGGCGCCTGGGTCGGCTCGCGCCTGGCATCGGTCGGGTTCGAGATCTTTGGCCCATACGGTCTCATGCTCGCCTCCGCCGCGGTTCTCGTCGGTGCCATCCTCTTGAGTCAGCTGGCGCGCAATTGCGTGCCCGCCGCATCGCGCAGCCTGCAGCCCTGTGACGAGCAGGCGGCAGGGCGAGAACAAGGATCCGTCGTGAAATGGTTCGGCGGCTTTGCGTTGGTCGGTCGCAGTCGTTACCTCGTCGGCGTCGCCGCGCTGGTCGTGCTGCTCAACTGGATTGGTTCGACCGGAGATTACGTGCTGTCCAACTGGCTGGTAGACGTCGCGCGCCGGGAAGCGCCTGAGGCCCAGGCAGCGTTCATTGGGCGGTTCATGGGGAACTACTGGTCAGTAATCACCTTGGTGGGACTGCTCGTCCAGTTGCTACTGGTTTCGCGGATCATCCATATAGCCGGGCTCGCGCGCGCCCTGATGGTCACACCGGTCGCATTTCTGGCCGGCTATCTGCTCATCGGAGTCGTACCGGTATTCGCGATACTCGAGTCGGTCCTGGTGATCCACAAGAGTCTCGACTACTCGCTCCTGAACACGACCCGGTGTGCATTGCTCCTCCCAACGAGTCGGGACGAGAAATATCAGGCCAAGACAGCCATCGACACGCTCTTCTTCCGGATAGGCGACCTGCTCTCGACCCTCTCGGTCATCGTCGGCCTGAGGCTCCTCAAGGATGCGCGGCTGGAGTTCGTGTGGCTGATCGTCGTTCTCAGCGCCACGATGACGTTGGTCGCGTGGCTCGTCGGGCGCGAGTACGCGCGTCGCTTCGGCGTGCCACGTGAATCGTCAGGGAGCGGCGCCTTCCCCGCCACCGGGCCGAGCGCCGTACTTGTTCAGTAGCAGGTCGCGGCGCTTCAACAGCGCATTGATTTGCCGTCGGTGTAGATAGGGGTCGATTTCATTGCGCAACGACTCGTCGATGACCGTGGTTTCACGGAGCACAGAGAGCAGTTCCTGATAGGCGCCGTGCACGTCCAGGAACACGGCGATGGGGCGTAGATCGCTGAATCCATATTCCGAGTCTGCCGCGACCGCGGGAACGGCCAGCAGCAAGGCACAGGCGACCGATAGGCCCTGCCGTGCAACGCTCGCAACACGGCCCCGATGAAGTGCCGATTCAAGCCATCGCATGAGGCGTATCATTCTCCATTCCTGTTCGGTGCACCACTGAGAGTCCCGCATGACGACGCTCGCAGGGAAAATAATGCTCCAGCGCAGTCCGCTGTTTCGCGGTCTGACGCCCCCAACGCTGGAGCACATCGCCGAGCTGGCCGGACAACGCAGCTACCGCGCCGGCGAAATCGTGTTCAGTCAGGGGGATCCGGGAGACGCCTTGTATGCCGTTGTCACCGGGAAAATCCGCATCAGCGCCGGCGCTGCAGACGGCCGGGAAATTTTCCTGAATATCATGGAGCCAGGGGATACGTTCGGCGAGATCGCGCTGCTGGACGGCGGCACGCGAACCGCATCGGCTACCGCCACCATTCCCTCGGAACTGGTCTCGATCCGGCGCGAGCATTTTCTCGCTTTGCTTGAACGCGAGCCGCGTGTGGCACTGGAACTGCTGCGTCTCTGCGGCGAGCGCCTGCGCTGGACCAGCGGACTTGCGGAGGACGCTGCGCTGCTCGACGCGCCCGCGCGGCTCGCGAAACGGCTGCTGAGCCTCAGTCGACTACACGGTGAGGCAGCGAGGGACGGCACCACTTTGCGCATTTCACAGGAAGACCTCGCGAGCTTTCTCGGCGTGTCGCGACAGGTCGTCAACCAGTATCTTCAGGGCTGGAAGGGCCGCGGCTGGGTGAAACTCGGGAGAGGGACCGTCACCGTGCGCGATGAGGCGGCGATCAGGAAGGCGGCCCAGGAGCATTGACCCAGGCTGACGCTGGCGCCTTCGCGCCTGTGTCAGCTCGATGACAGACACGTTGCGCCTCGCCGCTCATCATCAATCCCGGATCGAAACACAAGTTGGGGGGCATGATCATGAAGGCCAACAAGTTTCAGCAAATCAGGACCCTCGCCTCTTTCTTGACCATGATCGCGATGGCGGCCCTGCTCGCGAGCACGGCCTCCGAGCCATTCAGAGTGCTGGCGGCATAGGGCGGAAGCCAGTATGGCGCCCCGGGCCGGAGTTGAACCGACGACCTGCCGCTTAGGAGGCGGCCGCTCTATCCACTGAGCTACCGGGGCGAAGCGGGCACAATGTTACCCGAGGGCCGGCCTTGAAAGGCCGGTCCCCGGGGGGTGCTTCAACTAGGCGCCGCCGGGCGACTAGACGGCAGGGGCCGCTGCCATGGCTGGTGCCGGTTCAGCCGCCCTGGGTGCGGATACCGTGGCATCGACCACGGTGGTTGCCCGCTCGACCGTATCGGCAGCGCTGCCCACTGCCCTGGTCGCCACCTTTTCGACCTTGTTGGTCGCGGCGCGTACCGTCTTCGCAGTGCTCTTGATCGCCGACTGCGCCTGCCGCTTCGCGCTCTTCACGGTCTTGCGGGTCACCGCCGTCGCCTTGCGAACAGTCTTGCGCGCCGTGCTCGCGGCCTTCCGCGCAACCTTGCGTACCGTTTTGCGCGCAGACGCGCTCTTGCGCGCGGTCTTCCTGCGTGCCGCCGGACGGCGCTTCGCTCTTGTTGCGCGGCGCCGAACGGCCTTTTTCGCCTTCTTTCTTGCTGCCATCTGCCATCTCCCGGTATTTCCGATGCCAATTCAACGTCGCGCACACGCGACGTCCGACCCAAAGCTAGGACGCGTGCACGCGACTGTCAATCGGAGAAATTTGGTGGAGCGGAAGGGGATCGAACCCTCGACCTCTGCATTGCGAACGCAGCGCTCTCCCAGCTGAGCTACCGCCCCACGACGAGGGCCGGGATTGTAAAGACCCGGTGCCCCAGCAGCAAGCAAGCTGGCCGGCGCCGGAGACTCCTTTGGGCACATCGTGTAACGTTGCCGCGATCATGAGGATTCGCGACGCAACGCTTGCCGACCTGGATTTCATTGCCGGCGCCAACCTGGCCATGGCGCATGAAACGGAGGATGTGGTGCTGGATCCGGCGTTGCTGCTTCCAGGTATCCGCGCCGTCCTCGAGGACCCTTCGCTCGGGCGCTACTACCTCGCTGAGGCGGCGGGCAAGCCCGTCGGCCAGCTGTTGACCACCTACGAGTGGAGCGACTGGCGCAACGGCGTGTTCCTGTGGATCCAGTCCGTGTATGTGCTGCCGGCGCACCGCGGAACGGGCGCACTCAAGTCATTGTTCCGTCACCTGGAGACGCTTGCGCAGGCCGACCCCCGCATCTGCGGGATTCGCCTGTACGTGGACCGGGACAACACACAAGCCCAGGAAATCTACACGCGCCTCGGCTTGCATCGCTCAAATTACAAGGTCATGGAATCGGTGTTTCGCGGTCCCGAATCGCGTGGTTGAGAGGTACCGACATGCTGGCCATCGGTGAACGCGCCCCCGACTTCACGTTGCCCGATCAGGACGGACGGCCGCAGCGCCTGTCGCAACTGCTGAATGGCCAGCCGCTGATCCTGTATTTCTACCCTTCCGATTTCACGCCGGGCTGCACCAAAGAGGCCTGTGATCTTCGCGACCTGCACACCCAGATACTCACCGCCGGCCTGCGGGTGATCGGCGTCAGCCCGCAACCGCCGGAGAGCCACCGCCGCTTCAGGGAACTGCACGGCCTGCCATTCACGCTGCTGTCAGACGTGGACAAGGCCGTCATCAAGACATTCGACGTCGACGGACCGCTCGGTATCGGCGTGCGCCGTGCCACGTTCCTGCTGGACCCCGGGCGCCGGATAATCGATGCCGTACTGGCAGACCTGCGCATCAGCCGTCACCAGGAATTCGTGCAGCGCGCGATCGCCGCTAGGGAAAGTCGAAGCGCATGACCGACGCGCGGCTGAATCGCGGCAGCGAAACCACGTAGACGATACCGTACTCGCTTTCAGCCATTTCCGGCACTTTCTGGCCTGACAGTTTCTCGACGATTTCCGGCACCGTATTGGAGTGCCCGACGATCAGCACGCGGCCGCCGCGATATTCGTCCAGCGCGCGATCCGCAACCAGGGAGATATCGGCGGCAGGGACGACGATGACAGGGACGCCCAGCCGGTTCGCCAGCGGCCGCACCGTGTCCTGCGTGCGACGAAATTCGCTGACAAAGATGCTCTGGATGCGGAATTCCGCGGCCGCCTCTCCCAGGACATGCGCCAGCTCCTGTGCCCGACCCTCGCCGGCGATCGAGAGCGGCGGGTCCTCAGCCGGCAGGGCCGCTTTTTCGGCATGACGCATCACGATGATCGTGGTGGTCGAGGCGGACGCGAGCAGCCAGATTGCGACCGCAACGACAAACGCCGCGGCGAGGGCGGCCAGCCATACCGGGGCCAGCAAGGGACGACGCCGCAGGCTCGCATATTCCTTCCGCATGGCGCCGATGATACTCCGGCCTAAATGAGCTTGCGGCCCTGCTGCTCGATCGCTTCGAGCGTTGTCCGCACGTCATCCCAGGTCGTCTGGTGGGACATGATGCAAAGCCGAAGCGAGTAAACACCGCGCAGTCGCGTGGATGAGAGCATGGCGATGCCCGCTGCTATGACACCCGACTGGACCCGCTCGTTGATCTGATCGAGCTTGCTCGCTGCGATCTGCGAACCCCGCGGCCGGAAGCGAAAGCAGAGGATGCCGAGCGATGGCGCGCTGAGCAGTTCGAGCACTTCCGACTTCGACACGTATTCGCCGGCGCGATCCGCGAGCTCGATGCCACGCGCGATCGCTTCCCGGAACGCTGCCACACCAAAGGTCTGGATGGACATCCACACTTTCAAGGCACGGAATGAACGCGTCAACTGTAATCCGCGGTCGGCAAAATTGACCTGCTCCATGCCAAGACGCGTGTCCTGCAGATATTCCGGGTGGACGCTGAAAGCCTGTTCCAGCTTTGTGACATCCCGAACCATCACGCAGCCCGCTTCGAACGGCTGGAACAGCCATTTGTGGGCATCGAGACTGATCGAGTCCGCCAGCTGCATGCCATCGAGCAGTGCACTCCCACGATCGCAGAGCATCGCGAAACCGCCATACGCGGCATCCACGTGCAGCCAAATGTTCTCGTGGGCACAGAATGCCGCCATGTCCCGCAATGGATCAATGGCGCCGGTGTTGGTCGTGCCGGCGTTGGCGCAGACCGCGATTGGCGCGTAACCGTTCTTGCGCGCCTCGGAGACAGCACGTTTGAGTTCGTTAGTCCTCACCCTGAATCGATCGTCTGAAGCGATCTTGAAGATACCCTCCGGCCGCACGCCGATGATGCGGGCGGCCCGCTCCAGTGCACTGTGGCTCTGATCGCTCATGAACACTGCGGGGCGCGCGGGCGCGCCGTGATGTTCACGTGCGGCAACCAGCGCATCGAGGATCGCTGCCGATCCGCCAGACGTAAACAGGCCGCCGCCCGACTGCGGATAGCCGATCCACTGCCTGAACCAGTCAATCACGACCAGTTCAAGCTGGCTCGGGCCACCGGATCCAAGCCACGTGCCCTGAAAGATGTTGAACCCGGTCGCAAGATAGTCGGCGACCACGCCGGGCCAGGTCGGCGCCGAAGGAACGAACGCGAAGAAACGAGGATGATCCACGCGCGCAGCAATCGGCAGAACGTCGCGCACCGCGCGCTCAAGCACCGCCATCGCATCCCTTCCTTCCTCGGGCGGCGGCTCGCGCAGCAATGGTTCCAGTTCCGCCCGTGTTGCGCCGCGCCAGGGCCGATCGTCGCGCAATTCTTCAAGGCGGGCGACGATGAGGTCCGTCGCGCGTCGCGCAAGTTGCTGCATGTCCTCGGCTGACATGCTGAGGCCCGATGAATCAGCGTTGCTCTTCTTGTTCATAAGTTGGCGGAGAGGGTGAGATTCGAACTCACGAAAGTCTCGCGACTTTGCCGGTTTTCAAGACCGGTGCATTCAACCGCTCTGCCACCTCTCCGGTGGATTCCGGTGCGGCGGGGATTGTCGGCTGCGGCGCCAGCGCCTGCAAGTCAGGCGGAGGTGCCACGGAACCCGGTCCGATATACTATGTCTCAGTAACTGGATTCCTTCATGGAGGTTTGAGCGATGCAACGCGAACCAATGGTCCTGCAGCAGTCAGCGATCCGTGAGTCCGCGCTGGCCACGAACAAGGTCCTCCGCAACACTTACCTGCTGTTATCGGCCACCCTCGCTTTCAGCGCGTTGATCGCGGGTGCCGCAATGGCATTCAACCTCCCGTATCCGGGCGTAATGCTGACGCTGCTCGTCTACTTCGGACTGCTGTTCGGCGTCCACAAGACAGCCAACAGCGCCCTGGGTCTCGTATTCGTGTTCGCGCTGACCGGTTTCCTGGGTTACACACTGGGTCCGATCATCAGCCTGTACCTGAAGGCCATACCGAACGGTCATACGGTCGTAATGAATTCCTTCGGCATCACCGCCGTGACATTCGTGGGTCTGTCGGCCTACGTCGTCAGGACAGGCCGGCGCTTCACGTTCATGGGTGGCTTCCTGTGGGTCGGTATCCTGACCGCATTCCTGCTGGGCCTTGGAGCGATCTTCTTCAACATGCCCGCACTGTCACTGGCAGTTTCCGGCATGTTCGTGCTGCTGATGGCGGGGCTGATCCTTTACCAGACCGGCGAGATCATGAATGGGGGCGAGACGAATTACATCCTCGCCACCGTGACGCTGTACGTCACGATTTTCAATCTATTTACGAGCCTGCTGCATCTGCTCGGTGCGGCGAGCGACGACTGATCGAAAAGCAGGAAGCGGCGCATCATGCGGCCGTGATCCGCGTGAGACCTCCGAGGTAGGTTCGCAGGACAGATGGCACCAGCACCGAGCCGTCGGCCTGCTGGTAATTCTCTAGCACCGCGACCAGGGCTCGGCCCACAGCCACGCCTGACCCATTCAGTGTATGCACGGGCTCGGGCTTCCCGGTTTCAGGGTTTCGCCAGCGCGCCTGCATGCGCCGCGCCTGGAAGGCCTCGCAGTTGCTGCACGATGAAATCTCGCGGTACTTGCCCTGCCCTGGCAGCCAGACTTCAAGGTCATAGGTCTTCGAACTGCCGAAGCCAATATCCCCGGCACACAGCGCAACTACCCGATATGGCAACTCGAGCAGTTCGAGCACGCGCGCCGCATGACCGGTCAGTTCCTCGAGCGCCTTGTAGGACTCCGACGGCCGGACGATCTGCACCAGTTCGACCTTGTCGAACTGGTGCTGGCGGATCAGGCCGCGCGTGTCCTTGCCATAGGAGCCTGCTTCCGAACGGAAACACGGCGTGTGGGCAACGAGCTTCAGCGGCAGTTGCGCAGCCTCAAATATCCTGTCGCCAGCCAGATTAGTCAGCGGCACTTCGGCGGTCGGTATCAGGAACAGTTCCGGATCCTCCTCGCCGCGTGCCAGCTTGAAAAGGTCCTGCTCGAATTTCGGCAACTGGCCCGTGCCGGTCAACGTCGACCTGGACACCAGATAAGGCACATACGCCTCGCGATACCCGTGTTCGCGCTGATGCAAGTCCAGCATGAACTGGGCGAGCCCGCGATGCAGGGACGCGAGCGGTCCTGTAAGCACCGCAAAGCGCGCGCCGGAGAGGCGGCCGGCGGCTGCCAGATCGAGCCCGCCCAGGCTTTCGCCAATCGCGACATGGTCAACCGGCTCAAAGTCGAGGCGCCGCGGCTCGCCATGGCGCCGAATTTCGGTATTGGCCGATTCATCGCGACCATCCGGCACGCTCTCGTGCAGCAGGTTCGGCAGATCGAGCAGCAATGCGTCGACTTCCGCCTGCAGCGAAGTCATTGCGCGCTCCGCGGCCACAAGCCGCGTGCCTAGCGTCTCGACTTCGGCCAGCAGCGGCGCGATGTCCTGTCCCTGGGACTTGGCCTGTCCGATGGTTCGCGAACGGCTGTTGCGTTCATTGCGCAGGGCATCGACCGCGACCTGCGCATCCTTGCGGCGCTTCTCAAGTTCCGCAAATCGAGCGATGTCGAGCCGGTAGCCACGGCGTGCCAGGTTCTTTGCGACGGCATCCGGGTCGCTGCGCAATTGCCGGGCGTCAAGCATGATCGTCCTTCCGCTTCAGCGCTTCGAGCAGGCGCAATTCCAGCCCGCGCGGCGCAGGATGATAGTAGACGCGCGGCTCGACACCGTCGGGGAAATGTTTCTGCCCCCTGGCCTGCGCATCGGGCTCGTCGTGGGCATAGCGGTAACCCTTGCCGTAACCAAGATCTTTCATCAGTTTCGTGGGCGCATTGCGAAGATGAAGCGGAACCTCCAGCGTTCCGAGCGCGCGTGCATCGTCCATCGCCGAGCCATAGGCCTTATAGACGGCGTTGCTCTTCGGCGCGCAGGCCAGGAACACGCAGGCCTGGGCCAGGGCCAGTTCCCCTTCCGGGCTCCCCAGGCGCTCGAATCCGTCCCATGCGGCAAGTGAAAGCGTCAGCGCCCGCGGATCCGCATTGCCGATGTCTTCGCAGGCCATGCGCACCATCCGCCGGGCGATGAAGCCCGGATCGCAGCCGCCGTCGAGCATTCGACACAGCCAGTACAGCGCGGCGTCCGGATCGCTATCGCGCACCGATTTGTGCAGCGCCGAAATCTGGTCGTAGAACAACTCACCGCGCTTGTCGAAGCGCCGATGACCACCGGCCGTCACTGCACGAACGATGTCGAGCGTGATGACCGGACCCGCCGCATCCGTGGTCGCCAGATCGACGGCCAGCTCGAGCAGATTGAGCGCCCGTCGTGCGTCGCCATCCGCCGCGTCGGCTATCAGTCGCAGGATTTCGACCGTCGCGGTGACTCCGCTCGCGCCGACTCCGCGTTCAGCATCCGTGAGCGCCCGCTCGAGCAGCGCCACCAGGTCGGCAGCTTCCAGCGGTTTCAGCAGATAGACTCTTGCCCGTGACAACAACGCCGAATTGAGTTCAAAGGAAGGGTTCTCGGTGGTTGCGCCGATGAATACCAGGGTGCCGTCCTCAACGAATGGCAGGAATGTGTCCTGCTGCCCCTTGTTGAAGCGATGCACCTCATCGAGGAACAGTACGGTCGCGCGGCCACCGGAAGCCCGCGCAGCGCGCGCCTGATCCACGGCTTCGCGGATGTCCTTGACGCCTGCCATGACCGCCGACAGCGCGATGAAGTCGGCCTTGCAGGACTCGGCCGCGAGCCGGGCCAGCGTTGTCTTGCCACTGCCCGGCGGGCCCCAGAGCACCATCGAATGCGGGATGCCTGCCGTGAGAAGCTGATGCAGTGGCCTGCCCGGACCCAGCAGGTGGCCCTGACCGGCAAACTCGGACAACTTGCCCGGGCGCATGCGATCGGCCAGCGGTCGGTAGCTGGCACTGGCGGCGTGGTCGATCGCGAGGCTGGCTTGGCGCTGCATGCTGCGGAGATTCTAGCTGTTCGCGCCCGAGCTCAGTGGCGTCGCCGCACCGCTAGCCAGGCTTCCACTGCCAGGGCCCAGCCGGCCCGCCGGCGGAGCAGCCACCAGGCGCTCAGCACGCCGACCGCATTGGCGAGGAAGTCCGCCCAGTCGGCGGTGCGCGAATCCGTAAAAAGCGCCTGCGCCGCCTCCATCGCCAGTCCCAGCAATAGTGCCCGCACCATCACCGTCGGGACAGCCTCCTCGGCTACCAGGCCAAGGCCCAGCAGCGTAAGCGTGAAGTACGCGGTGAAATGCCCGGCCTTGTCGAGGTGACCCGCGGTCGCCACTGTCTCGCCTGGAATGAGGCTCAGGATAACGATCAGCAGGACCAGCAGACCGACTGATCCGATCCAGACGCGCCGATACCGGAGCGACAGCACTGTCAGCCGACCGGTGCGCGGCCGACGACGTCCACACCCGGTGGCGGCTCGAACTTGAACAGGGAGGAATCGAAACGCGGATTGCGTTCGACCTGCAGCAGATCCAGCTCGGTCGTCTGCCCGAGCCGGTCAAGAAATGTCATGTGCCGCAAATCGGAACCGGCGAATCCGAGCCGCACCTCACGAAAATCGCCATCCGAGCGCCGCGGCGTGAGGCGACTCCAGTTCAGTCCATCCTGCACACCGGCATCCGTGATCTCGAACTCCTCGCTCAGGTCGCTGCCGCCGGCAAGCAGCATCGCGGGTGTGCCGGCCAGCGCTTCATCCGCGGGTCGTACCGTCGCCTGTTCCAGCAAAACGTCATAAAGCCAGATGGTCACCCCATCGGAGACGATGACCTGCTCCGGTACGCGGTAGTCCCAGCGAAATCTTCCCGGCCGTGCAAGCGCCACGGTGCCCTCCGCTCTTTCCAGTACCCGGCCATGCGCATCGGTCACGGTCTGGCGAAATTCGGCGCGCAGGCTCTTGAGCTCGCCGAGGAAATTCTCGACACGCCGTGTGGCGGCGACATCGGACGTGGGTGCCGCAACAGCCGGGGCGATCGCCAGGGTACCGATCAGAAGTGCAGCGAGGCGGTTTCCCATCACGATTCCGGCGGCGGCGGCGCCAGCACTTCGCGGCTGCCATTGGATTGCAGCGGCCCGACCAGGCCTACTGCCTCCATCGATTCAACCAGCCGCGCAGCGCGGTTGTAGCCGATCTTCAGGCGGCGCTGGACGCCGGATACCGAAGCGCGCCGTGATTCGGTGACGATGCGAACGGCCTCGTCGTACAGCGGATCCTGCTCGGCGTCATCTGCATGTTCGCCGCCCTCGCCGTCCCCGGTCTCATCGGAAAGCCCGGGCACGGGGCCCTTCGGGCCGGACAGGACTTCATCGATGTATTCCGGCGCGGCGCTGCCTCGCAACGACGCGACGACCCGATGCACTTCCTGGTCCGCGACAAATGCGCCGTGAACGCGCTCGGGCGTCGATGTGCCGGGTGGCAGGTAAAGCATGTCGCCATGGCTCAGCAGCGATTCCGCGCCGTTCTGGTCAAGGATCGTCCGCGAATCAACCTTGGCAGACACCTGGAAGGCGATGCGGGCCGGGATATTCGCCTTGATGAGACCGGTGATCACGTCCACGGACGGGCGCTGCGTCGCGAGTATCAGATGGATGCCCGAAGCGCGCGCCTTCTGCGCGAGTCTCGCGATCAGCTCTTCGACCTTCTTGCCGACGATCATCATCAAGTCGGCGAGCTCGTCGATCACCACGACGATGTACGGCAGGGGCTCGAGCGGCGGTACTTCGCCCTCATACTTGCCGGTGGCGAGCAAACCGGCGATCAGCGGATCGGGAATCGGCTTGCCGGCCTGCTGGGCATCACGCACCTTGCGGTTGAAGCCGCCGAGATTTCTGACGCCCAGCTCCTTCATCAACTGGTAGCGCCGCTCCATTTCCGCAACGCACCAGCGCAGCGCATTGGTGGCCTGCTTCATGTCAGTCACGACCGGCGCCAGCAGGTGCGGGATGCCCTCGTAGACCGACAGCTCGAGCATCTTCGGATCGATCAGGATCAGGCGCACCTGCTCAACGGTGCTCTTGTAAAGCAGCGACAGCACCATGGCGTTGATCGCGACCGACTTGCCGGAGCCGGTGGTGCCCGCGATCAGGAGGTGCGGCATCCGCGCAAGATCGGCGACCACCGGCGCGCCCCCGATATCCTTGCCGAGCGCGAGCGCGATCGGCGAAGCGAGCTCGTCATAGGCGCGCGAACGGATGATTTCGCCGAGCGTGACCAGTTCGCGGGTTTCATTGGGAATTTCCAGGCCCACAACCGACTTGCCCGGTATGACCTCTACGACCCGCACGCTGATCGCCGACAGGGCGCGCGCCAGGTCCTTGGCGAGTGCGCTGATCTGGCTGACCTTCACGCCGGGTGCGGGCTTCAATTCGAAGCGCGTGACCACCGGGCCTGGCAGCACGGCGACGACTTCGACGTCCACACCGAAGTCCTTGAGCTTGATCTCGACGAGCCGGGAAATCGCATCGAGCGCTTCGGGCGAATAAGTCTTTTCGCGCACCGGCGGATCGTCCAGCAGCTTGAGTGCGGGAAGATCCGTCGCGGCGGGCTTGGAGAACAGCTGGACCTGTTTCTCCTTTTCGACGCGCTGGCTCGGCTCCGGTACCGCTGGTGCCGCCGTTCCGATGTGCGGTGGTGTGCGTGTCCCCGCCTTCTTCTGCACTTCGCGAACCAGCGCCTCACGGGCCTCGCGCGATTCCCGGCCCGCAGCCTGGTCCCTCGACGTCGCCATCCGGTTGCGGATCCAGGCTGCGCCGGCGAGTACCCAGTGCCCGATGAAGTCCATCACGCGCAGCCAGGAGACGCCCGTGTAAAGCTGCACTCCCGCAAACCACAGCGCCAGCATCAGCAGCGTTGCGCCAAGCAACGAGGCCGCGGCTTCAAGGCTCTCGCCGATCAGGCTGCCGAGAATGCCGCCAGCCCCTGCCGGCAGCGCGCCAGCAGCAAAGTGCAGACTTGCAAGTCCACAGCTCGTCGCGAGCGCGGCCGCGAGCCCAATCGTGCGCAGTGCGATCGTCGAGCGCCCCTGCCCCGGATCATCGGGCCGGCGCTTCAGCGCGACCCAGGCGCTGAATGCAATCGACAGCGGGAAAAGGAATGCCGGCCAGCCGAAAAGCATCAGCAGGATGCCGGAAACCCAGGCACCCAATGGTCCGATGAGGTTGCCGACCTGGCCCGGTTCGCCTGTATAGCTGAAGCTGCGGTCGTAAGCGTCGTAGCTCGAGAGCGCGATCATCAGTACCAGCGCGAACGCGGCGAGCAGCCAGAATGCGGCCTCTCGCAATGCCCTAGCGAAGACCGGATCGAGCTTGGCTTCCGCTGTGGAAGCGTCGACGGCGGTTTTGGCCACAGACTAAGAATCCTGATAAAGAATTGGCTATAAGCAGTTGATTATAAGAACATTGCAATTGGCACCGCAAGCGCCCATATGCGATGACGGCGGCCTGCTAGGATGCGCGGCTAGCCGGTCCGCCGGGAAAACGTGGCGCGCGAAAACGAGCGGTGAGCACTATACATGACGACTCCCAGACACTCGCGGTTGATCATCCTGGGTTCCGGTCCCGCCGGCTATTCGGCCGCTGTTTACGCGGCGCGCGCGAACCGCAAGCCATTGCTCGTCACCGGACTCGAGCAGGGCGGGCAGTTGATGACGACGACCGAGGTGGACAACTGGCCCGGTGACGTCGAAGGCCTGCTCGGCCCGGACCTGATGGATCGCATGCGCCGCCACGCGGAGCGATTTGGTGTCGAGATGGCACATGACCAGATCATTCGGGCGGAGCTTGGCAAGCGCCCGTTCCGACTGGTTGGCGAGACGGGCGAATACAATTGCGACTCGCTGATCATCGCGACTGGTGCCAGTGCGCGTTATCTCGGGCTGGACTCGGAAACGCGCTTCCGCGGCCGCGGAGTTTCCGCCTGCGCAACCTGCGACGGGTTCTTCTATCGCGATCAGCGCGTGGCCGTGGTCGGCGGCGGCAATACGGCAGTCGAGGAAGCGATCTATCTCGCCAATATCGCCTCGCACGTGACACTGATCCACCGGCGCGACCGGCTGCGCGCAGAAGCAATCCTGCAGGATCGCCTTGCGGCGCTGGCAGAGAAAGGCAAGGTCACCTATATGTGGAATCATGTTGTCGATGAAGTCCTGGGCGGCGACCAGGGTGTGACCGGGGTACGCGTGAAGCCCGTCAGTGGCAATGGAGGCAGCGACCTGGATGTGACCGGACTTTTCATTGCGGTCGGCCACACGCCAAACACTGCGCTTTTCGAGGGGCAACTCGAGATGAAGAATGGCTACATCATCGTCAAGGCAGGTATCTCTGGGGATGCCACGGCGACCAGCGTGCCCGGCGTATTTGCCGCGGGTGATGTCGCCGACCATGTATACCGGCAGGCCGTGACTTCGGCTGGCACAGGCTGCATGGCCGCGCTTGACGCGGATCGCTTCCTGGAGCGGCAGGCCGGCGGCTGATGCCGCATGACCGTCCGGATCGCCCGTTCACTCGCTGACGTCGATGCGCCGCAATGGAATGCGCTGGTCGGCTGCGGCGCACCATTCCTGCGCCACGAATTCCTGCTTGCGCTCGAACAATCGGGGTGTGCCACGGCAGCGACCGGCTGGGATGCGCACCATCTGCTGCTCGCAGATGCGCACGGCAATCTCACCGGCGCGATGCCCCTGTACCTGAAGGCACATTCCTGGGGTGAATTTGTCTTTGATTTCGCCTGGGCCGAGGCCTACCAGCGCGCCGGGCTGAACTATTACCCGCGGCTTTGTTGCGCTGTCCCGTTCACGCCGGCGACCGGCCCACGGCTCCTGACGCTGGAAACGGACGCCGCATCGATTCGGCGGTCCCTGATCGAGGCGGCGCGCGACCTCCGGCGGACGCTCGACGTGTCCTCACTGCATGTCCTGTTTCCGGATCCGGAAGACCAGTCGGCATTCGAGACCGCCGGATTGATGCGCCGCCTTGATTGCCAGTTTCACTGGCAGAATGAGGGCTATGAAAGCTTCGATGACTTCCTCGAGGGATTCACCGCCGAGAAGCGCAAGAAGGTCCGGCGCGAACGGCGCCGGGTCGCCGAGGGCGGCATCACGCACCGGACGCTGCATGGCGCCGACCTCGATGACGGCCTGATTACCACCGTTTATGCGCTGCATGCGCAGACCTTCGCACGCTTCGGCAATCCGCCCTATCTGAACCTCGACTTCTTCCGCCGCCTTGCGCGCACGATGCCAAATGCGCTCGTCGTCGAACTCGCAATGCGCCGCGACGAAGTCATAGCCTGCTCGGTGTCCCTGCGCAGTGAAGACACTCTCTATGGGCGTTACTGGGGCGCGAGCGGCGACTATCACAGTCTGCATTTCGAGACCTGTTTCTACCGCGGTATCGAATACTGCATCCGCGAGCGCCTGGCACGCTTCCAGCCCGGCACACAGGGAGAACACAAGCTGCTGCGCGGCTTCGCCCCGGCAATGGTCTGGTCTCTTCACGAGATCGCCGACCCGCGTTTTGCCGTAGCCATCCGAGATTGGCTGTATCGTGAGGAATCGCGGCGTCGCGCCTATCTGCGCGCAGCGGCCGGCCACCTGCCCTTCCGGCGCGCCGACATCCCGGCTAGGCTGCCGGCTGATGTCCGGGATTACCTGGCTGCAGAAGACTGACCCGCCCGAGGCGCTGCCTCCGACCTCGCGCGCCTTGCGCGAACCCAATGGGCTGCTGGCGGTTGGCGGCGCGCTGACACCGGAATGGCTGACACACGCCTATCGGCGCGGCGTGTTTCCCTGGTACTCCGCCGACCAGCCGATTCTCTGGTGGGCACCAGATCCGCGAGCCATCCTGCTGCCGCCGGAGTTCAGAATCTCGCGCAGTCTGGCCCGCTCGATGCGCAATCGCGGCTACGTGACGCGCATGGACACGGCGTTCGACGCCGTTGTCGAAGCCTGTGCCGGGCCTCGACGCGGCGGTGCCGGCACCTGGATTACCGGGGCAATGCATGAGGCCTATCTCGCCCTTCACCGTCGCGGCCTCGCGCATTCCGTCGAGACCTGGCACGAAGATCGCTTGGTCGGAGGACTCTATGGCGTCGCCATGGGTTGCGTATTTTTCGGAGAATCGATGTTCACGCGGGAGCGCGACGCGTCCAAGGTCGCCTTTGCGCGACTCGTGCGCGAATGCCTGCGGCTCGACGTGGCGTTGATCGATTGCCAGCTGCCGAGCCCGCATCTCGCGAGTCTCGGCAGCCGGTCGCTGACACGGGCCGACTTTGAGGCGCGTCTCACCGAACTGGTGGATGCCGGGCCCCGCCGGTGGCCGCACGGAGACATGGAATTGCATGCCGTGACGCGCTAGGTCACAATCCGCGCGGTTTCCGCTACCGCACCGGGTTGGAATGGCAAAGGAAGAGGCAATTCAGATGGAGGGAGAGGTCGTCGAGACCCTGCCCAACACGACATTCCGCGTGAAGCTGCAGAATGACCACATCGTCACCGCCCACATCTCGGGCAAGATGCGCAAGCACTACATACGCATTCTGACGGGCGACAACGTCACGGTCGAGTTGACGCCTTACGACCTCACGAAGGGCCGCATCATCTATCGCGCCCGCTAGCGGCTCAGTCCTGGCCGAGCAATTCCGGTTCGTGTGCCGGTCGGCATTCTAAGGCGAGCCCGGCGCCGTCCTTCGCCAGTGAAACCCTGACGGTTCCGCCTCCGGCAAGACGGCCGAACAGCAGTTCCTCGGCCAGCGGGCGCTTGACGTGCTCCTGCAGCACCCGTGCCATCGGTCGCGCGCCCATCTTCGGGTCGTAACCGGTGGTGGCGATCCAGCGCCGCGCGTCGTCGTCGACAGTGAGGCTGACTCCTTTCTGCTCCAGCTGCGCCTCGACCTCAAGCAACAGCTTGTCCACCACGCGCCCAATAGTCGCCTGATCGAGTGAGTTGAACTGGATGATCGCATCAAGGCGATTGCGGAACTCGGGCGAGAACATGCGCCGGACCGCTTCCATTCCGTCCGGCCTGTGGTCCTGCTGCGTGAAGCCAATGCTGGCACGGTTCATGTCGGCGGCACCGGCATTCGTCGTCATGATGATGATGACGTTGCGGAAATCCGCTTTGCGACCGTTGTTGTCGGTCAGCGTTCCATGATCCATGACCTGCAGCAGCAGATTGAAGACATCCGGGTGCGCTTTCTCGATCTCATCGAGCAGCAGCACGCTGTGCGGGTGCTTGGCGATTGCTTCGGTCAGCAGTCCGCCCTGATCGAAACCGACATAGCCCGGAGGTGCGCCGATCAGGCGTGACACAGTGTGACGCTCCATGTACTCGGACATGTCGAAGCGCACAAATTCGACGCCGAGTGCGATGGCGAGTTGCCGGGTGACTTCGGTCTTGCCGACCCCGGTCGGTCCCGCCAGCAGGAAACTGCCCACCGGCCGCCGTTCGCTGCCGAGCCCCGCGCGGGCCATCTTGATGGCAGCGGCCAAAGCGTCGACGGCCGCATCCTGGCCATAAATCACCAGCTTCAGGTTGCGCTGCAGGTTTTGCAGTACCTCGCGATCGGACGTCGAGACATGCTTGGGCGGAATCCGTGCGATGCGTGCGACCACCCCCTCGATGTGGGCCACCGTGACCGTGGATTCGCGCTCGGCAGCCGGTTTCAGCCTGAGCGATGCGCCCGCCTCGTCCACCACGTCAATCGCCTTGTCTGGCAGGTGCCGGTCATTGATGTGGCGCTGCGACAGCTCGGCCGCGGCTGTCAGCGCCTCGTCGGAATAGCTGACGCCATGGTGCTCCTCGAATCGTGACTTCAGGCCGCGCAGGATCTCGATGGTCTCGGCAACGGTCGGTTCAATAACATCGATCTTCTGGAAGCGCCGTGCGAGCGCGTGATCCTTCTCGAAAATGCCGCGGTATTCCTGGTAGGTCGTCGAGCCGATGCAACGCATCTCGCCGCTTGCGAGCACGGGCTTGATCAGATTGGAGGCGTCCATGACGCCGCCGGAGGCGGCGCCGGCGCCGATCACCGTGTGGATCTCGTCGATGAACAGGATCGCTCCGGGACGCTTCTTGAGTTCGCTGACGACGCCTTTCAACCGCTTTTCGAAATCGCCCCGGTACTTCGTGCCGGCGATCAGGGCGCCCATGTCGAGCGCATAGATCGTGCAATCGGCAAGCACTTCCGGAACCTTGCCTTCGACGATCAGGCGCGCAAGTCCCTCGGCGATCGCGGTCTTGCCCACGCCGGCCTCGCCGACGTAGAGCGGATTGTTCTTGCGCCGCCGGCAAAGGATCTCGATGGTCCGCTGCACTTCGAGCTGGCGTCCGATCAGCGGATCGACGCGGCCCGCCTTTGCCAGCTCGTTGAGATTTGTCGTGTACTTCTCAAGTGCCGCCGCACCGCTGTCTTCTGCGCCCTCGCGCTCGGCCGCCGCGCCTTCGTCACGCGTTGCGTCACGGCTCTCGCCGCTTGCTGGCAGTCCGTGGGAAATGTAGTTGACGACGTCGAGTCGGCTGACGTCCTGCAGTGACAGCAGATAAGCCGCATGGGACTGCTTTTCGCTGAAGATTGCGACCAACACGTTTGCAACCGTGACTTCCTTCTTGCCGCTCGACTGAACATGGAAGACGGCGCGCTGAAGCACGCGCTGGAAGCCGAGAGTCGGTTGCACTTCGCGTTCGTCGTCGCCCGCCAGAGTCGGCGTGGTCTCGTCGATGAATTTCTGCAGATCCTTCTGCAGGCGGGCCAGGTCCGCGCCACAGGCCTTCAGGATCTCGCGCACACGCGGCGTGTCCAGGATCGACAGCAGCAGATGCTCCACGGTCATGTATTCGTGGCGGGCATCGCGCGCCTTCTGGAATGCCTCATTCAGGCAGTATTCGAGTTCACTCGAAAGCACTCAGGTCTCCTCCATAGTGCACAGCAGCGGGTGCTGATGCTGCCGGGAATACGTCATTACCTGCGCGACCTTGGTCTCTGCAATCTCGTAAGTAAATACCCCACAGACGCCTTTGCCACGGGTATGGACCTCCAGCATGATCCGCGTCGCACGCATGCGGTCCAGTGCAAAGATCCGCTCCAGCACATCCACGACGAACTCCATCGGCGTGTAATCGTCGTTCAGCAGCACCACCTGATAGAGCGGTGGCTTCTTGACCTGCGGTTGCGCCTCCTCGACGACGAGGCTATGGCCGCCCTGCCCGATCTCGCCTTCCTCGTCGCCAGTCACCTGCCAAACCCACTCCACGCCACCCGTCCACTTATAGGGGTCGCGAGGCCGCTGCACAAGGGCGCGGCGTCGCCCCCTAGTATCAGCATGCTTGGCACGAGCCCGCTTTGAGAAGTGTCGCACAAGTGCCCGCAGCTACTTCGATTTCTGCTCATTTCTCGCCTTGTGGGTCTCCCGCGGCTACCCGTATCATGGCGCGGTTTCCCCGGAGGCCATGGATGCCCCCAGGCCGGACACTTCTGGACGGGCCAACATGCAGTTAGTCGATCGGATCGTCGCTCCCTTTCGCGGTGCCGAACGTGCACTGCCGCGGAGCGTCATGGCGGCCGCGCCGGCGATCCTGACGGTTGCCATGGTCATTGTGCTGGCAGCGCAGCTCGCCAGCCTTCTGTGGCGGGCGCTTGGCTCGACTAACGGCGAGGCGGTGCCGCCAGCTGCCGTTGATGGCGCGGCAGCGCCGCCGGTTGACCTCGAAAGCATCGTCAACGCGCATTTGTTTGGCGTCGCCGGCATGTCCGGCGACCCGAATGCGGCGCCGGCCACTTCCGCAAATCTTGCACTGGCCGGCACGCTGGCCGGCGTCAATCCCGAACAAGGTTGGGCAATCATTGGCGCGAGTGGCCAGGCGGCGCGGGTTTACGCTACAGGCGCAGCGCTTCCGGGCGGAACGAAACTGGTCGCCGTGTACCAGGATCGCGTGATCCTCGACCGGAACGGCACGCGTGAATCGCTGGCGCTGCCGCGTCTCAGTGGACTCGCAGGCGCGGCGCCGGTCGCCTACCAGCCTGCTAGTGCACCAGCCGGTTCGCTCGTCGACAGCGTGCGCGAATTGATGTCCCAGGATCAGACCGCAGTCAATGACCTGCTGCGGCCGCAACCGGTTTTCGCCGGCGGGCAGTTGCATGGCTATCGCGTTTATCCGGGCCGCAATCGCGGCCAGTTCGCCAAGCTCGGCCTGCAGCCTGGCGACCTGGTAACCGCGGTCAATGGCGCCCCGCTTGATGATCCGACCCGCGGGCTCGAGACCCTGCGGGGCATCGGCCTGGGGGCGCCCGTCGCCCTGACGATCGAACGCAATGGCCAACAACAGCAGTTGACGGTCGATTCGGCTGACGTCGTGCAGGAACTCCAGCCCGCTCCGGAGCCGGTCCAGGAAGATGAACCGAGCGAGTGATGCGTCACATGCAAAGGAACGCTCAATGACGAGATCCACCCGCCTTGCCCTGCTGCTCGTCCTGGCGCTACCGCTGGCCGCCGCGGCCCAGCAGGGCCAGCAAATCACGCCCAACTACAAGGATGCCGACCTGGGCCAGGTCATCGAGGCCGTCAGCCAGGTGACCGGCAAGAATTTCATCGTCGATCCGCGGGTTCGCGCGCAGGTGACGATGCTGTCCAACACACCGATGAGCCCGGATGCCTTCTACGAGGCTTTCCTCGCGATCCTGCAGGTTCACGGATTCGTCGCCGTGCCTTCAGGATCGGTCATCAAGATCCTGCCGGACGCCACAGCACGGCAGCTGCCGGCCAACGATCTCCCGGACCGCGTCAGTTCGACCTCGGATGAGATCGTCACGCAGGTCATCCAGGTCCGCAATGTCTCGGCGGCCCAGCTGGTCCCGATCCTGCGTCCCTTGATCCCGCAGTATGGTCACCTGGCGGCCTACCCGAGCGCCAACATGCTGATCATCTCGGACCGCGCCTCGAACGTGAATCGCATGACCCGGATCATCGCCCGGATCGATCGCTCCGGTGATGGCGACGTCGAAGTGATTCGCCTGGAGCACGCGTCAGCCAGCGATATCGTTCGGGTCGTGAATTCGCTGAGCGCGAGTCAGGGCGCGGACGCCTCGTCCGGTGCCCACATGGTCGCCGATGAGCGCACCAATAGCGTGCTGATTGGCGGTGAGGCCTCGCAGCGGCTGCGCCTGCGCACACTGATCACCCATCTCGATACGCCGCTGGAAGACGGCGGTGACACCCAGGTGCGCTACCTGCGTTACGCCGACGCGGAAAAGATTGCGGCCAAGCTGAAGGAACAGGCTGTCGCATCCGGGCCCGCGCCAGCCGGCCAGGCCGCGACCGGCGGCGCCGACCGTTCGGTGACCATCTGGGCCGAGCCGGAGACCAACGCACTGGTTGTCACGGCGCCGCCCAAGACCATGCGTTCGCTGATGCAGGTCGTCGACCGGCTCGATATCCGCCGCGCACAGGTCATCATCGAAGCAATGCTGGTCGAGGTGTCGCGGGATGCGACCAGGGATCTCGGCGTGAACTGGATCGTCGACGGTTCCGGCGACAACTTCCTGGTCGGACTCTTCAATCAGCCGATCGGTGGTGTCAGCCTGGGGGACATCGCGAAAGGCATTGACGATCCCTCAAAAGTCGACGCCGCACCCGGCGGGCTGACGATCGGCGGGGGCCGCAACCAGGATAGCGGCACGAATTTCGCGGCGATCCTGCGCGCCCTGTCCGGCGACGGCGACACCAACATCGTCTCGATGCCTTCGGTCATCACGCTCGACAACGAGGAGGCACAGATCAAGGTCGCCCAGGAAGTGCCATTTGTGACCGGCTCATTTACCAACACGGGCGCCGGTGGTGGCGGCACGGTCAATCCGTTCCAGACCATCACGCGCGAAGAGGTCGGCAATATCCTGAAGATCACGCCCCAGATCACGGACGAGAACACGATCCTGCTGAAGATCGAGCAGGAATCATCGAATCTCGCGGCCAGTTCCCAGGGGGCCGTCGACTTGATCACCAACAAACGGACCATCAGCACGCGCGTCCTGGTCGACGACGGCGGCATGCTGGTGCTTGGTGGCCTGATCGAGGACCGCCTGACCGAGAGCGAACAGCGCGTCCCAGGCCTTGGCCGCATCCCGTTGCTGGGCAACCTGTTCCGGGTACGCAACACCAAGAAGACCAAGTCGAACCTGATGGTCTTCATCCGGCCGCGTGTGCTGCGCACGGCGGAACAGGCGGCCATTGAGACCAATTCGAAGTACAACTATTTGCGAAACCTGCAGCTCGACCAGAACAACGGCAAGGTCAAGCTGATGCCGGGCGAGACCCGGCCGACGCTGCCTTCGCTGATCGGGCCCACCGCACCAGCCACCGCTCCGGCACCTCCGTCGCAGGAAATTGCGACCGAGGCCAAGGATCCCGGCGAGTGACCGGAGGCCGCAGGTGAGCGCAGGCACGGCGCCAAAGCCGATCGCACCCGTCGGTCGACTGCCATTCACATTCGCGAAGCGGCATGGCGTGCTGGTGCGCGCGGTCGTGGATGGCAAGGCCCAGGTCGTCTACCGGGAGGGCGCGCAACCCGCAGCCTTGGCGGAATTGCGCCGCTTCCTCGGCATGCCACTCGTGATCGAGCGCGTGGCTGTGGCCGCATTCGATGAGCTGTTGCGCAAGGCCTACGAAGGCGGCAGCGGCGAGGCGGGCCAGATCGTCGAGGGAATCGAAGACGAGACCGACCTCGCGGGACTGGCGGAAGGCCTGCCCGAACCCTCGGACCTGATGGAGAGCGAAGACGATGCGCCGGTCATCCGCCTGATCAACGCAGTGCTCACCCAGGCGATCAAAGAAAACGCCTCGGACATCCATGTCGAGCCATTCGAGAATCGCCTCGTGATCCGCTTTCGCGTGGATGGCGTGCTGCGCGAGGTGCTGCAGACCAAGCGCGCGGTTGCGCCGCTCTTGATCTCGAGAATCAAGGTGATGTCGCGTCTCGACATTGCCGAAAAGCGCCTCCCGCAGGACGGGCGCATCAGCCTGCGCATCGCGGGTCGTGCGGTGGACGTGCGCGTCTCAACGATACCGTCGGGCCACGGCGAACGCGTCGTGCTTCGCCTGCTCGACAAGCAGGCCGGCCGCCTTGATCTCGCATCGCTTGGCATGGAGCCACGGGTTCAGGCAATGCTGGACGAGCTGATACACAAGCCGTACGGCATCATCCTGGTGACCGGACCAACGGGTTCCGGCAAGACCACAACACTGTACGCAGCACTCGAGCGCATCAACGACCACACGCGCAACATCATGACTGTCGAGGATCCGATTGAGTACTACATCGATGGCATTGGCCAGACCCAGGTCAATACCAAGGTCGAGATGACCTTTGCGCGCGGCCTGCGTGCCATCCTGCGTCAGGACCCGGACGTCGTGATGGTTGGCGAAATCCGCGACACCGAAACCGCGCAGATCGCCGTACAGGCCTCTCTGACCGGACACTTGGTGCTATCGACGCTGCATACCAATACCGCGGTCGGTGCCATCACCCGGCTCAGGGACATGGGCGTCGAACCCTTCCTGCTGTCCTCCACGCTGCTGGGTGTCGTCGCGCAACGGCTGGTGCGCGTGCTGAACCCGGACACGCGGATCGGCTATCCGGTCGGCGAGTACGAGGCGCGGCTGCTGGGCCTTGCGCCGGGCGAGGCCGCCAGTGCGAAAATCTACCGGCCAGGCGCCGATGCCGGCGGCGGCTACCGCGGCCGCACCGGTATTTACGAACTCGCAATCGTTGACGAACAGATGCGTGCCATGATTCACGACGGCGCAGGTGAACATGACCTGGAGCGTCATGCCCGTCAGCTGACGTCTGGCATCCGCGACGACGGCCGCGCCAAGGTCCAGGCAGGCATCACCTCGCTCGAAGAGCTGTTGCGCGTCACCCGCGAGGAGTGATGGCCGCTTACGAGTACACGGCACTCGATACGACAGGCCGCGAGCATCGCGGCGTGCTCGACGGCGACAGCGCGCGGCAGGTCCGCCAGCTGCTGCGCGACCAGGCGCTGCTGCCGGTAACCGTCAGCGAAGTGACCGATACTGAACCGGCGCGGATGCTGCGGTTTTCATTTGGAACCCGGGTCAGCACGACCGACCTCGCCCTGCTCACGCGCCAGCTGTCGACACTGGTGCGTTCCGGCATACCGCTGGAAGAGGCGCTGCTCGCGGTTTCCCAGCAGAGCGAGCATGCGCGCGTGCAAGGTGTCGTCGCCGGCGTGCGCGCTCGGGTTCTCGAGGGCCGCACGCTGGCCGAAGGACTGGGCGCATTCCCGAAGGTGTTTCCGGAGATCTATCGCGCCACGGTTTCCGCCGGGGAGCAGTCGGGGCATCTGGATGCCGTGCTGGAGCGCATGGCCGATTACACCGAGAACCGTCAGGTACTCCAGCAGAAGATCCGCAATGCCATGCTTTATCCGGTGCTGCTGACCGTGATCTGCCTCGGGATCGTCTCGGTGCTGCTCGGCTACGTGGTGCCGGAAGTGGTGCGCGTGTTTGAAGCGGGCGAGCGCGAACTGCCGATCCTGACGCGCCTGCTGATCGGCGCTTCCGATTTCCTGCGCGCCTGGTGGTGGCTGCTGCTGGCACTGGTCGCCGCGGCAGTCTGGGGGTTTCGCCGCTGGCTGCGCAAACCGGCGTCACGACGCACATTCGACCTGCTGAAACTGCGCATGCCGATCGTCGGGCGAATCACCAGAGGCAATAACGCGGCGCGTTTCGCGCGGACATTCTCGATCTTGACGGCGAGCGCCGTGCCGGTGCTGGAGGCGCTCCGGATTGCCGGCGAAGTCGTCACCAACTCGCCGATGCGCCAGGCGGTCCAGGATGCCGCGGTCCGGGTCCGGGAGGGCGCGCCGATCGCCCGCTCACTGGCCGCCAGCAAGTTGTTCCCGCCGATGCTCATCCACCTGATTGCCAGCGGTGAGACGAGCGGCGAACTCGAATCGATGCTGGAGCGTGCGGCTGACAACCAGGAGCGGGAACTGGATGGCACCGTGAACACGGCCGTTGGAATCCTGGGGCCGGTCATGATTCTGGTGATGGGCATCTTCGTTTTTATGATCGTCATCGCACTTTTGCTGCCGATATTCCAGTTGAATCAACTGGTCAGCTGAGACCCCTTGCAGCCGCCGCCGCGGGGCCTTATAAGTCGGCCCGCGGCAACCCGGATTGGGTGCATGAACGAAAGGCCGGAAGAAGAGTTCGAAGACGAAGAGCCCGACGAAACTGAAGACGTCGAGGAGGTGCTCGACGTCGACAAGTTGATGCGGGACTTTGACACGCGCAAGCGTCGCGGCGCGCGTGTTGCGGGGGAGCCCGCCTGGCGCAAGCTCGAACGCAAGCTCGAGGAGCGGCGCACCAGGGGTCTGCTGTCGGATTTTGAGGATTATCCGGTGGATGAGCCGGATGCCGGCGACGATTCCGCGGCAAAGAAGCTGCGCCGCGCCGCGTCGCGCCGACGCTAGGCCGGTCCGGTTCGCTCGCTAAAAGGGGACGCACCCCTTTTGTTCCGCAGAAAAGGGGCGCGTCCCCTTTTAGCGGAAATTGCGCGCTGGCGCGGCCAGCGAACCCAATAGTTCCGAATGATCCTCCAGGCGCTCGACGACGACATGCAGCACGTCGCCCTCGCGCTGCAGCCGCCCCTTGACGCCCAGCAGCCGCGCCCCGAGCAATGTCTTGCGATGGCGATCCGCGATGCGGCTCCAGACCACCAGATTCACATAGCCGGTTTCGTCCTCGAGTGTCACGAAGATCACTCCACTCGCACTGCCCGGCCGCTGCCGTGTCAGTACGATGCCGCCGGTCGCGACCCTTGTGCCGTCCGTCAGCTGCAGGACCTCCGCCGCGGGCAGCCAGCCGCGGGCGGCCAGCCGCGGCCGCAGCAGGGCCAGCGGATGCCGGGCGAGCGTCAGGCCAACCGCCCGGTAATCAGCCACGATGTCTTCGCCTTCCGATGGCGCGCGCAGCAGCGGGATTCCTGCCGCGCGCTCCGCAGCGGGCACGAGCGGCATCGACGGCTCGATTCCGAGCACCTGCCAACCGGCAAGGTGGCGATGGCCCGCGAGACCGGCAAGTGCCCCGGCCGCGGCGAGCGCCTCCAGATCGCGCCTCGGCAGCCGCGCACGGCGGGCCAGTTCACCGACATCCCGAAAGGCCCCGTCTGCGCGCGCCGCGACCAGGCGTTCCGCGCCATCTCGTGACAGTCCGCGCACGCGGCCCAAACCCAGGCGAAGCGCCAGACCACTGCCCGCCACCGGTTCCAGTGTCGAATCGAAATCGCTGGCATTCACATCGACAGCACGCACGGGCACGCCGTGTGCGCGTGCATCGCGAACCAGCTGCGCCGGCGCATAGAAGCCCATCGGCTGGCTGTTCAGCAGCGCGCAGCAGAATGCCGCCGGTTCGTGGCACTTGAGCCAGGCCGAGACATAGACCAGCAATGCAAAGCTCGCCGCATGCGATTCCGGGAAGCCGTACTCGCCGAAGCCGAGGATCTGCTGAAACACCTGGCGTGCGAAACTTTCGTCATAGCCGCGCGCCCGCATGCCTTCGAC